>Ga0224496_10000299_pt1 | contig 35588 bp, 37 predicted proteins | sample SF_Jul11_sed_USG_2_FD_168127 | JGI IMG/M metagenome (GOLD analysis project Ga0224496, IMG submission 168127) | Sediment microbial communities from San Francisco Bay, California, United States - SF_Jul11_sed_USGS_8_1 | ecosystem: Environmental > Aquatic > Marine > Sediment | place: USA...
GTCGAGGCTTCGTATGCTGTCATTGCCGTCCACGAGCCCGGCATACGCAGCGATGCCGTTTGCGGGTAAGCTCAAGCGTTGGAGGTCCGGAATGATTTGGCTCCGGCAAGAGAACTGACAGGAGAAGAGCATGATCGGTTACGTCACAGTTGGCACGAATGATATTGACAGGGCGGCGAAGTTCTATGACGCGTTGTTTGCTTCCCTGGGGGCCAGCCGATTCTTTGATACAGACACCTTCATCGCCTGGGCAACGGGACCGTCGGCGCCTGCGTTTTCGGTGACCAAACCTTACGATGGCAATGCGGCAACTGTAGGTAATGGTGTCATGGTCGCTATCGCAATGGACTCAACAGACAAGGTCGACGCTTTTTACGCCAAGGCACTTGAACTGGGCGGCACGGATGAAGGCGCGCCTGGCTTGCGCTTGGACAATTTTTACGCAGGATATTTTCGCGACCTCGATGGCAACAAGCTGAACGCTTTCTGCTTCACGAAGAAATAGTCCGAGTAGAGGAGCGCCCGGGTACTAATGGAAAATACACGGCTTAAGTACATTCTTCGCGAGGGCCTGATTCTCGCCATGCTGGTTGTTGGCATCCTGGCAGGGCGATCAACTCTCGCCGATCACTATTACGTGCCATCAGGATCCATGGAATACACACTGATCGCAGGTGACCGGGTATTCGTCGACAAAAGAGCTTACGGCCTGCGGGTTCCATTCACGCGAATCGAGCTTACTGACGGGGACCCCGTGCGAAGAGGCGACGTCGTGATATTTGATTCTCCGCGTGACGGGAAGCGCCTGATCAAGAGAATTGTCGCCGTTGGTGGCGACGACGTTCTTATTCAGGACGGCCACCTCGCGATCAACGGTGAATGGCTGGCATCTCCTGCGGATACCGGAATTGAATGGATTGGCGACAAGCGCGTGGCTCTGAATCTCGCCGACGGGGGTGGCCCCGGGTTTTCGGTGAGCCTAACCGAGGGAACGGTGCTCGCCATCGGAGATCATCGCGGCGATTCCGTGGACGGCCGGTTTTTCGGGCCCGTTGCAGAAGCTGAGATTTACGGTCGTGCCGTAGCCGTTTACTATCGTCGCGGCTCCGGTTTCGAGTGGCTCAAGCTGTAGAGCCTGAACCAGGAGGTCAAAGAGCGCTGTCGCCGGTTTCGCCCGTGCGTATACGCCAGACCTGATCAATCGTTGTCACAAATATTTTTCCATCGCCGACTTTGCCAGTCTTGGCGGCATCGATAATGGCTTCGACCACACGCTCGACAGCGTCGTCCGAGACCGCAACCTCGATCTTCGCTTTTGGAAGAAAATCAACGACATACTCGGCTCCCCGGTAGAGCTCTGTATGGCCGCGCTGGCGCCCGAATCCTTTGACTTCGCTGACCGTCATACCTTGAATGCCGACTTCGCTCAGGGCATTCCTTACATCGTCGAGTCGGAACGGCTTTACAATGGCAGTGACTAGCTTCATCTCTGAAATTCTCCGGGCGTCTCAGTCAGGTTGCCGTATGCTAGCAATAGGCTTGCTCTATGTGTACAACTGGTGGACTTATCATGAGCAACAAAACTGGTCTTCTCAAAGAATCGGCGGGCTGGCTGTACTACGGTGTGGCGGTGAGCTACGCCATTTTCGGCTATGTACTGGGTCTCGCCGGGCTATTCGTCTCGTCGATACCCATCAATATGGCCGCTACACTGTTACTCGCCCATGCGATGACGATTTCGGCCTACCTTATTCACGAGTGCGGCCATAATCTCGTGTTTGTACGACATAAAGACAACGCGCGCCTTGGTCGGGTCATGAGTTGGTTGTGCGGCGCGGCTTACGGTACCTATGAAGATATGCGTTACAAGCACTTCAGGCACCATGTCGATAACGACGATGTTGTCTGGTTTGCATACGATGAGTTTTTCCAGCGCCATCCGCTGATAACGAAATTAATCCGCCTCCTCGAATGGTTTTACATTCCCGCGCACGACTTGCTGATGCACGGCGTCATGGTTTTCACGTCGTTTGTAATTCCAGAGCGCCGCAATCAACGGTTGAGAAACGTCAGTGTCATTCTGATACGCGGCGGCTTGTTTGTTTCCGCAGCAATATTCTTCCCGAAGGTGGCCATTCTGTACGTGCTTGCCTACCTGATCATGATGCATGTCCTGCGATTCATGGACAGTGTGCAGCACGATTATCCATACAGCACAACGTTGTTCGAGACTTCGCGAGCCCCGCACAAGGGTGATCGCGAATGGGAGCAGGAGCACACGTTTAGCAACCCCTTGTCGTTACGATTTCCGCACTTGAATTGGCTTACCCTGAATTTCGGGTACCACAATGCGCATCATGCGAATATGAACTTGCCTTTCTATCGCCTGCCGGCTTTGCATGCAAAGATGTCCGGTGACGATCCCGCGAATGTGATCCCATTCGGGTCGCAGCTCAGGCTATATCACAACAACAGGGTGTCCAGAATCTACAATCCGCAACCCGAGAACTATCCGAAAGGTATCGAATACCTGCGAGTTGCCCAATCCGGGTCCGGGCCTATTGGCGGTAACGCAGCGTCGTTCCTGACCTCGTTTTAGGGCCTGCGAACCCCGTGCGGATACCCAGCGTCAACAGGCCCAGGTGAAGTGATCCTTGCAAACTGTCTTTAACAGCCTGGCGTGGCAGACGGAGGTGGCCAAGCTCATCTCCGCGCCCGACAGTAAAACGATCGCCAAACAGCTGGTTGCCTTCACTTGCGCGACCGTGTCGAATAATGGCACCAGCCTGATGGCATTTCATGCCGACGCGCCGCCGGAGGTGATTCACCACTCACTCGCGCCGAGTCGTGCGCGGCATTATCTCGATCGCTATCTCGCAGGCCCCTATCTCCTCGATCCGCTGTACCAGATGGCACTTCGACCGGATAAGCCTGCCATGTGCCGTTTTCGGGATGCCCAACCGGATCGCTTTCATTCGAGTGAGTACTACCGTCAATACGTTGAGCGTACCCATCTCGTCGATGAAATGGATTTCCTTCTGGGCGTATCGCCGGTCAGTGCCCTGGTCCTCGTGTGCGGGCGCACGGAAAAGCGCTTTTCGCGAATCGAATTAAGTCAGCTGCGGCTCGTCGAACCGATAGTTCGCACTGCCATGCAGAAAGTATGGGACAGCCGGGATCGCGAATCGTCCCGCGACGCCGGCGATCATGGCATGCACAGGCGGCTGACGACTTGTTTCGAAAACTTCGGCGAAAAAACCCTGACCCATCGGGAACGAGAAATAACGCAGTTGCTACTGCGTGGGCATTCGTCCAAATCAATCGCCCGCGAACTGGGAATCGCGCCGGGCACTGTGATGGTTCACAAGCGCAACCTGTTCGCCAAGCTGAGCATTACATCGCAGTACGAGTTGTTCTCGCGATTCATCGACGCGCTTTCGAATTCCTGAAAAGGGTGTACCTCTGGTGAGGTATGTCCTTCCACTCGGCGATTACCGAGTATGATTCCCATTCCACAAGCGTGAGTGTGACCTTATGTTTGAATTCGATTTTGGGCATGGCGAGGAGCTCGACTTGCTGCGCGAGACGGTGCGCGATTTCGCTACCGACCGAATTGCGCCGCGTGCGGCGACGATTGACGAGACCAACGAATTTCCGGCGGACCTGTGGCCGGAACTCGGGCAACTCGGCTTGCTCGGTATTACAGTTGAGGAAACCTGGGGCGGTTCCGGCCTGGGATACCTTGCGCATGTTATCGCGATGGAAGAAATCAGTCGCGCGTCGGGTGCCGTCGGATTGTCGTACGGCGCCCATTCCAATCTTTGCGTGAACCAGCTGCGGCGCTGGGGGAGCGAAGAACAAAAAAATCGATTTCTGCCCAAACTCGTGTCGGGTGAGTATCTCGGCGCGCTCGCGATGAGCGAAGCGGGTGCGGGTTCCGATGTCATGAGTATGCGCACAACGGCTACCCGGGACGGTGACGACTATGTGCTCCAGGGATCCAAGATGTGGATTACCAATGCGCCTGGCGCCGACCTGATCATCGTGTATGCGAAAACCGATCCCTCGGTAGCGTCTGGCGGCGTGAGCGCATTCCTCGTCGAACGCGGGACGCCCGGATTTTCAACGCCGCAGAAACTGGACAAGCTGGGGATGCGCGGTTCCGACACCAGCGAAGTGCTGTTGGAAGAGTGCCGTATCCCGGCGAGCATGATGCTCGCCGAAGAGGGCAAGGGCGCCGCGATCCTGATGAGCGGACTCGACTACGAACGTGTCGTGTTGTCCGGTGGTTCGTTAGGGCTAATGGCGGCGTGCATGGATCTCGTCCTGCCGTATATCCATGACCGTAAACAATTCGGGCAGTCCATTGGCGAGTTTCAGCTGATGCAGGGCAAGATTGCGGACATGTACACGGCGCTGAGCAGTTGCCGCGCGTACGTCTATGCCGTTGCCCAGGCGTGCGACCGTTCCCGAACTACACGTTTCGATGCGGCAGGATGTATTCTAGTCGCAGCTGAAAAAGCTACGTGGATGGCGGGCGAAGCGATACAGGTGCTCGGCGGCAATGGCTATATTAACGAGTACCCGGCTGGCCGCCTGTGGCGGGATGCCAAGCTCTACGAAATTGGCGCCGGCACGAGCGAAATTCGGCGCATGCTGATAGGGCGTGAATTGTTTAACGCCAGTAAATAGGACGTGATGCCAAAAATAAGCACAAAGATCGATCGCAATTCCAAGGGCTTCGAAAGCAACGTGGCGGCTCATACGGAGCTGGTCGAAAAGCTTAAGGAAGTGAACGATTACATCATGCTGGGTGGCCCTGAGCGATCACGGGAATTGCACTTGTCGCGCGGCAAACTCCTCGCGCGTGACAGGATCAGGGCGTTGCTGGATTCAGACACCGACTTTCTCGAAGTTGGCCGGCAGGCTGCCTGGCAGGTCTATTCCGACGACGTGCCTTGTGCCGGAATCGTGACCGGTATCGGCAAGATTCACGACATCGAGTGCATGGTCGTCGCCAACGATGCAACCGTGAAGGGCGGTACTTACTATCCGCTGACGGTCAAGAAACACCTTCGTGCGCAGGAAATCGCCGCCGAAAACCGACTGCCCTGTATTTATCTCGTCGATTCGGGCGGAGCCTTTCTGCCGCGACAGGATGAAGTCTTTCCCGATCGCGATCACTTCGGTCGAATTTTCTTCAACCAGGCGCGGCTGTCGGCGGCCGGCATTCCGCAAATCGCTGTCGTGATGGGATCCTGCACGGCGGGCGGCGCCTACGTGCCGGCGATGTGCGATGAGTCGATCATCGTGCGAAACCAGGGGACGATATTCCTGGGTGGTCCGCCGCTCGTAAAAGCGGCAACCGGGGAAGAGGTTGATGCCGAGACCCTGGGCGGTGGCAGCGTCCACTCGCGGATTTCAGGAGTAACCGATTATCTTGCGGACAACGATGCACACGCACTGTCGATTGCCCGCGATATCGTCGCGAGTTTGAATGAGGCTCCGCGCGCCACTGCCGGCCGGCGCGAGCCCCGAGAGCCCTTGTACGCGGCGGAGGAAATCTACGGCATCGTTTCCCGGGAGTACCGGTACCCTTACGACGTTCGTGAAGTTATCGCGCGCATCGTGGACGGGTCGGAGTTCCAGGAATTCAAGAAGCTCTATGGCGCGACATTGGTCACGGGATTTGCACATATCGACGGTTATCCGGTCGGGATTGTCGCGAACAACGGTATCCTGTTCCCCGAATCTGCCCAGAAAGGCGCCCATTTCGTTCAGCTCTGCAATCGTCGTCGCGTTCCGCTCGTGTTCCTGCAAAATATCACGGGATTCATGGTGGGCAAGCGGGTCGAACATGCGGGCATAGCCAAGGATGGAGCCAAGATGGTCAATGCCGTGGCGACTGCTAACGTGCCGAAATTCACAGTCGTCATCGGCGGATCATTCGGCGCGGGAAACTACGCCATGTGCGGTCGCGCTTACAGCCCGAACCTGATGTGGATGTGGCCCAACGCGCGAATATCAGTGATGGGCGGCGAACAGGCCTCGATGGTCTTATCGACCGTCAAAGCGGATGGTCTGGCCGCACGCGGTGAAGAATGGTCGGATTCCGACAAGGCCGACTACGAAGAAATGATTCGCCAGCAATACGAAACACAGGGCCATCCCTTGTATGCGAGCGCGCGTATGTGGGACGACGGCATTATTGATCCCACGGATACACGACGAGTACTGGCGCATGGACTGTCGGCTGCGATGAGCGGTCGCCGCAAAGATGAGGCTCCTCACGGCATATTTCGTATGTGAGTCCATGTACAATCACGGCAAACTATTAATGGATGAATTATGCCGCTGGATTACGATGCGCTGATGGCGACCCGAGTGGTCGACTTACCCTTGAGTTACGACGATTCCGAGGCGATTCTCTATGCGCTTAGCATCGGCATGGGGCAGAACCCGCTTGACCTCAAGGAATTGCCCTATGTGTACGAGCAGGGTGATGCCTTCAAGACCCTGCCCACCCTGGCAACAGTGCTGGTACCCGATATGTTTCCACCCGGATTGGGATGGGACTTTAGCCAGGTGTTGCACTCCGAACAACGCATGCAGTTGTATCGACCGTTGCCGCCCAAGGCTGATCTGCTGATCAACAAGCGGGTAGCGGACGTATTCGATTGGGGACCCCGCAAAGGCGCGTTGTTTCTCTTCGAGGCAGAGGGTCGCCTGGCGAGTGATGACACTGTTTTGTTTACGCTCGGCTGCACGGTTATGGCCCGCGGCGATGGCGGCTTCGGCGGTCCCAGCGGCACCGGGCCCCGGCCGCACAGGCCGCCGCAACGTGACCCGGACTTAAGTTGCGACCTTTCGACTCGCCAGGACCAGGCCCTGTTGTTCAGGCTCACGGGCGATCGAAATCCCCTGCATGCGGATCCGGCCCTGGCATCGAGGGCCGGCTTCGATGTGCCCATACTGCACGGCATGTGCACCTACGGTGTTGCTTGTCGCGCTATTCTTAAAACGATTTGCGACTACGACTACACCTTGATTGAGAGCTTCGAGGCGCGCTTTACGGCGCCGGTACTGCCGGGTGATACGATCACGACCGATATGTGGCAGGACGGTAACGTCGTTTCCTTCCGCTGCAGCGTGAAAGAGCGCGACGTCATCGTGCTGCGTAATGGCAAGTGCACGCTGGCTGTATAGGTGACTGAGAGCCTGCAAATGGATCGCGTCAGAATAAAGATCGAAGCTCACGTTGCCGATGTCGTCTTGAATCGGCCGGACAAGATGAATGCCGTTGATATGGAAATGTTTGTGGCATTGGGTGCGGCGGCCGATCGTCTCGCTGCAGATAAATCCGTTCGCGCCGTCGTTCTACGAGGTGCAGGCGAAAGTTTTTGTGCAGGTATCGATCTGAACCTGTTTGCGGACACCGACCTCGATTTTCGCGCCGCGTTGAGTGCGCCGGTAGAACCATCTCCGGCTAACCTGTTTCAGCGTGCTGCCTACGCCTGGCGCGAACTGCCGGTACCAGTGATATGCGCGATCGAAGGTGTCTGTTACGGGGCAGGGCTGCAAATCGCAATGGGCGCTGACATTCGTTACGCGTCACCGACGGCCAGACTGTCTATTATGGAATCGCACTGGGGCATTATCCCGGACATGGGAATCAGCGCGACCCTTCGGCACCTGGTATCGCCCGACAGGGTAAAGGAATTGTCCTGGTCGGCACGTGTGCTTGACAGTACCGAGGCGAAGGTACTTGGACTGATCACGGACGTAGTCGACGATCCGCTCGAAGCCAGCCGCAAGCTGGCTGCGGAATGTGCGGCGAAATCGCCGGACGCCATTCGGGCGATCAAAACTCTGGTTAACCAGGCGTGGCAATCGACAGAAGCCGACGCGTTAGCGCTGGAGGCGCGGTTGCAGGGTGGCATAATCGGCGGGCGCAATCAGCAGGAGGCCATGCAGGCTAATCTAGCCAGGCGAAAGCCTGACTTCGTCGACTAGAAAAGGCGCGAAACCGGAACTTTGGCTCAATTCGGGACTCCAATTCACTGGGATTTATTGGGACGTAGCGCTAATTAACGGGACCACTATTCAGAGTATCTGGCGCGCAGGAATTGTCGCAATGCTGTTGTCGGCGTCGGTGCCTGCGTGGAGCCAGGGTTCGTCTGAGCTGTCAGCTGACCTTCCCGACGCTCGGACCATGGCTGTGCAGGCGAAGGTCGAGCAGTTGTTCCAGGCGGAGGATTTCAGGCGCGCCTATTTTATTTACCGGAACGAACTCTCGCCGATTGGCGACAAGTACGCACAGTACATGGTCGGCTACATGCTGCTAAACGGGCTGGGCGTGAGCGAGGACCCGGTCTCTGCTTCAGCCTGGTATCGACTGGCCGCCGAGCGCGATACTCCGGAGTTTGTAGCCGTGAGCAACCACCTTTTGCAACAGCTGGACGAAAATCAGGTCCACCAATCCAATGCTGAGTATTTCCGTTTGCGCTCCAGGTACAGCGATGTCGCCGTCGTACTGGCATCGATCAAACGCAACCTTAGTGATCTTGAGGGCAGGACCGGGACTCGCATCAGAGGCGAAAGTTCGCCGATAACGATCGTTGAACCTGATCGGAGCCGGACGCAGACGGCCGACAGTTACTACGGATCCATTTACCGCCAGTTGGAAGAACGACTATTGTTGCTTAAGGAAATGGACGGCTTTCACGATATCGACACGGACCCGACCCGATTCGATATCCGTGAGCTGGAGCGCCGCGCCCAGGTGCGCGTCGAGTCAATCGACTGACAATCCACGCGCCAGTATTTCCGGAAACTCGTTGACCAGTTTCTCGCCCTGTTCCGCGTCACCGTGGTACCACTTTGGTATCCAGTTAATCGATCCCATAATTGCATTACCTGTCATGCGAACATTGCAGTCCGCGATACTGCCGTCTCGAATTCCGGCTTGAAGCACTGCTTCGAAATTCTTGCCGTGGGTGCGCGACAATTGCAGGACTTCCTCGCGATGCTCGGGTTTAAGCGAAGGAACCTCGCTCATGATCGCAATGGGTCCGCGGTCGCCCACCATCATTTCGATGTGATATCGGAGGTAGCGAAGCATGACATCCATGCCGTCGCGCCCCTCGGACAGCGCCCTGTCGAGTGCCTCGCGACCGAGGTCAGCGGCACGTACGTAACAGAGGTAAACCAGTTCCTGTTTGTTGCGCACGTAGTAGTAAAGCGCGGGATCCGTCAGGCCGAGTACATCGGCGACGTCCCGGAGCGAGGTGCCACTGTAGCCCTTTTGGTTGAAACACTGTGCCGCCGCCCTGAGCATCCGGGTTTTCTGGAGTTCGAATCGCGTTTCTTCGGCGCTCGTGGCCATGGCTAAAGTATCCTTTTTCGTTGTCGTACCGAGAGGCAGGCACTTGAGTTCTGGATCAATCTGAATTATTTTAATTCAGATTAAAATTATTGCAACCCGCAAAGTCACTGATTTCTAAGGAATTTCGGCAATGAGCACTGCAGCCAGCGATCTGCCAGGCGTGTCCGGCGAGGCCCGGGTAGCGCCATTGCGCTTCGTAACCGCGGCATCCTTGTTTGATGGCCACGACGCGGCCATCAATATTATGCGGCGCCTGATCCAGGCACGCGGCGTCGAAGTTATCCATCTTGGCCACAACCGCAGTGTCGACGATATTGTTCGCGCGGCGATCCAGGAGGACGCAGACGGCATTGCGATCAGCTCTTACCAGGGCGGTCATATCGAGTTCTTTCGTTACATGATTGATCGCCTGCGCGAGTCCGGAGCCGGCCACATCAAGGTATTCGGTGGCGGCGGCGGCACGATCACGCCGGAGGAAATCCGCGAGCTCATGGACTACGGCGTCGAACGCATTTATCACCCCCACGATGGCATGCAACTGGGTCTTGCAGCGATGATCGACGATCTCGTCGAGCGTACTGTGGCTGGCAGGCGTGCGACAGGCGCGCCGGCCACTGTCGACCCATCGTGCACGACGGATATTGCAGCGACGATTTCGGCGATCGAAGAGAATGTTTTCGGCGATGCCGGGATGGCAGCGAAAAGGAAAGAGTGGCAGGTCAAGGCGGGCAAGGTTCCGGTGATCGGCATTACGGGTACCGGCGGTGCAGGCAAGAGCAGCGTCACTGACGAAATCCTGAATCGATTCCTCGCCAGTTTTCCCGACAAGCGAGTTGCGGTTCTGGCCGTCGATCCCACGCGGCGACGCACTGGCGGGGCCTTGCTGGGCGATCGCATTCGTATGAATTCGCTGCGTTCCGAAAGGGTTTACATGCGGTCGATCGCGACGCGTCGACAGCACCTGGCCACCAGCGAAATGCTGAGCGACCACATCCTGTTTCTGAAGTCGCTGGGTTTCGATTTACTGATCGTCGAAACAGCCGGTATCGGCCAAAGCGACAGTGAAATCGTCGATATGGTGGACTTCTCGGTCTACGTCATGACCAGCGAGTACGGTGCGGCGAGCCAACTGGAAAAAATCGACATGCTCGATTTTGCCGACCTGGTTGTATTGAACAAGTATGACAAACGCGGCGCAGAGGACGCGTTGCGCGATATCCGCAAGCAATGGAAACGAAACCACGTCGCGTTCGAGGTTGCTAACGATGAGGTGCCGGTGTTTCCGACGATTGCGAGCCAGTTCAACGATCCTGGCGTTAGCTGGATGTTCAGCGAGATGTGTCGGCGCATGGCGTTGAAATTAGGGCTGCCTGATAGCAAGTGGTCGACTGACATCGACACCAGCAACAAGGAACCTCGATCCACGGCAGCCATTCCGGGTTCCCGAATTCGCTACCTTGCGGAAATCGCAGAACAAGGTCGGGCACAAAATCACGAAGCCGATTCGCAGGCGACCATTGCGAGCCGCGCACAGCATCTGTACGAAGCCTTGAAACTGATTCCGGACCCGAAGTTGCCCGAAGCGCTTGAGCGCTACGCTGGCGAAGCACTGACGGAAGGCGATGATCGCAGTCTTGTCGTGCTGAGGCAGCGTTACCAGGAAGCTGTTTCCGATCTTTCGTCGGAATCCATACAGCTCCTTAAGGACTGGCCCAGGCGCAGGGCTGCCGTCAAATCGGAGCGGTTCAGCTACACCGTGCGCGGCAAGGAAATCACGGGCGACAATTACAGTGAGAGCCTTAGCCACCAGAAGATCCCGAAAATAGCGGCGCCTGATTTTTCGGACTGGGGCGAGTTGCTGTCATTCCTGACCCTGGAAAATTTGCCGGGAGCCTATCCATACACGGGCGGCGTTTATCCGTACCGAAGGCTGGGCGAAGACCCGACGCGAATGTTTGCCGGTGAAGGAACACCGGAGCGCACCAACCGTCGCTTTCACTATCTTTCACAAGGTCAGCCGACTGCGCGACTGTCAACCGCCTTCGATTCGGTAACCTTGTACGGCGAAGATCCGCACGAGCGTCCTGACATCTACGGCAAGGTCGGTAACTCCGGTGTCTCGATTGCGACCGTCGACGATATGAAAAAGCTGTACTCCGGGTTCGATCTTTGTGCGCCGACGACGTCCGTGTCGATGACGATTAACGGACCGGCGCCGATGATATTGGCATTTTTCATGAACGCAGCGATCGATCAGCAGGTGGAAAAATACTTGCGTAGTAGCGGTCTGTGGAAGGATGCTGAGAAGAAGATCGAAGCCTGGTTCAAGGGGCGTGAGCGGCCGAAGTATGAAGGCAAGCTTCCGGACGAAAATGACGGGCTGGGGCTGGCCTTGCTCGGTATTTCAGGCGACAAGCTGGTTGACGCCGATACGTACGCGAAAATACGAAACGAAACGCTGAAAACCGTTCGTGGCACAGTCCAGGCGGATATTCTCAAGGAAGACCAGGCTCAAAATACCTGTATTTTCTCGACAGAGTTCGCGATGAAGATGATGGGCGACGTGCAGCAGTATTTCATCGAGAACAACGTCCGCAATTACTACTCAATTTCCATCAGCGGATACCACATCGCCGAAGCCGGGGCGAATCCGATCAGCCAACTCGCGTTTACCTTGTCCAACGGTTTTACGATTGTTGAGTATTATTTGGCGCGCGGCATGGACATCGATGATTTCGCGCCTAACTTAAGTTTCTTCTTTTCGAACGGCATGGATCCGGAATACTCGGTCATCGGTCGTGTTGCACGCCGGATCTGGGCACGCGCGATGCGCGAGCGCTACGGAGCGAGTGCGCGTTCGCAAATGCTGAAGTATCACGTGCAAACGTCAGGTCGCAGCCTGCACGCGCAGGAAATCAGTTTCAATGACATACGTACGACATTGCAGGCCTTGTACGCATTGTTCGACAACTGCAACAGCCTGCACACAAATGCGTTTGACGAAGCCGTCACCACACCAACAGAGCAATCGGTACGTCGCGCGGTTGCCATACAGCTGATTATTTCACGCGAGCTCGGCTTGAATTTTTGTGAGAACCCCTGGCAAGGATCCTTTGTGATCAAGGAACTGACGGACCTGGTCGAAGAGGCCGTCTACCAGGAGTTCGAGCGGATTTCGGAGCGGGGCGGTGTGCTCGGTGCGATGGATACCATGTACCAGCGTGGCAAGATTCAGGACGAGAGTCTGTATTACGAGGGTATGAAGCACGACGGCTCACTGCCGCTCATCGGCGTGAATACTTTCTTGCCGAAACACGGGCAGGAAGACGAAGTCCACGAACAGGAACTGATCCGGTCCACGGACCTCGAGAAGCAAGACCAGATTCGGCATCTACGAGGATTCCAGGCGACCCACCGGGAAGACAGCGGACCCGCGCTGGCGCGCCTGCAGGCGGTTGCGCGGGAACGAAATAATGTGTTTGCCGAGCTCATGGAAACCGTAAAAGCGAATTCACTGGGGCAGATATCCGCCGCGTTGTACGACGTCGGTGGCGAATACCGACGAAACATGTAAGGCAGCCACCTGGGGAGCATTAATGGCGAACACGGTACTTTACGAACAGCAAGACAATGTCGCGATCATTTCCTTGAACCGGCCGGATTCCTTGAATGGATTCACGACCGAGCTCTGTGCGGAGTTATTGCAGGCTTTCGAGAAAGCGCAAAGTGATGAGGGCATCCGCGTGATCGTTTTGACCGGAGAAGGTCGGGCGTTCAGCGCTGGTGCTGACCTCAAGCAGGGATTTGTCGGAGATCGCACGACGCAGGGAAAGCTGTTATTCGAGTACGCGCCGGTGTTAACAGCAATCGCCGAGATTCCGAAACCGGTCATTGCAGCTGTACCTGGTTTCGCCGCGGGCATTGGACTTTCCTTTGCGTTGCACAGCGATCTGCTGGTGATGGCGGACGATGCATTTTTGCTTTCGCCGTTTACGACCATATCACTGGTTCCGGATGGTGGCGCGAACTGGCTGCTGGTCAGGCAGCTCGGATATCACCGCGCCTACCAGTTGAGTATCGAATCCGAGCGCGTGACTGCAGCGCGCTGCCTGGAGCTGGGCATCGCAAACAAGGTTGTGCCAGCCAGCAATTTGCGCGACGCCAGCGTCGCCTGGGCCGGCGAACTCAGCAAACGTGCACCGTTGTCACTTGCGGCAACGAAGAAGGTCATGCGTCACGCGATGGATCATGACTGGCATAGTTGTTTCACGATGGAAGCGCAGGAGCAGCAAAAGTTGCGAGAGTCGGAAGATGCCAAAGAAGGCGTCGATGCGTTTTTTGAAAAACGCGCACCTAATTTCAAGGGCAAGTAGGCCTGTAACAGAGACAGAAATGGACAGAAATATATTTGAAGAGGAACACGAGATGTTCCGCGACGCGGCTCGCAGCTTCTATAAGAACGAAGTAATGCCGCACAGTGAGCGCTGGCGCGAACAGGGTATCGTCGACCGGGACGCATTCCTGAAGGCGGGCGAACAGGGCATGTTGCTGATGTGGGCCGATGAGAAATACGGCGGTGCCGGCGTCCACGATTTCCGTTATGAACAGATACTGATCGAGGAGATCGCGAGATACGGCGATCCGGGGTTTTTCATGACCTTGCATAGCCGCTTGGTCGGTCCGTATATCGGCGAGCTGGGTACGGAAGAGCAGAAAGCCCGCTGGTTGCCGAAGTGCATATCGGGCGAATACATACTGGCCGTCGCAATCACTGAGGCGGGTGCAGGCAGCGACGTATCGGGCGTGCGCACGAAAGCCGAAGATAAAGGCGATCACTACCTGCTGAATGGATCGAAGACCTTTATCTCCAATGGCATCCTCGCGGACCTCGTGATCGTCGTTGCGCGGACAGATAGTGCTCGTCATGGACTCAGCCTGTTTGTGGTCGAGCGTGGTATGGAAGGCTTCGAACGCGGCAAAAACCTCAAGAAGATGGGGATGAAAAGCCAGGACACGGCAGAGTTGTTTTTCAATAACGTCAAGGTGCCTAAGGAAAACCTGCTTGGCGAGTGGAATCGGGGTTTCTACCAGCTTATGCATTTCCTGGCCGAGGAACGCTTGTTGGGCGCCTGCCAGTACCTCGCCAATGCCGAAGCCGCGTTCGAGGCAACGATGGAGTATGTACAGGAGCGCAAGGCTTTCGGTCAGGCAATTTCCGACTTTCAGGTCACGCGATTCAAGCTTGCCGACATGCGGACGGAGATGGATGTCGCGCAGGCGTTTGTCGATCGCTGTGTGATGGAGCACAACGCCGGCAAGCTCAGCGCGGAAGATGCCGCGAAAGCCAAGTTATTCTGCAGCGAGCTGGAAGCCCGCGTAACTGATGAGTGTGTGCAACTGCACGGGGGTAATGGCTACATGGACGAGTATGCCGTCAGTCGCATGTACACGAACGCGCGAATATCCCGCATTTATGCAGGCACGTCGGAAGTGATGCGCGAGATCATTGCGCGTTCGCTGGGCCTTGACCCGCGCAAGAAGAACAAAGCCGAACGGGCAGCCTGACATGCGAGTCGCTTTCATCGGACTGGGCGTCATGGGGTTTCCCATGGCCGGGTACCTAGCCAAAGCAGGACACGATGTCACGGTCTACAACCGCACCGCAGCGAAAGCGAAGTCCTGGTGCGAGAAGTTCGGTGGCCAATCCGCCGCTACACCGGCAGAGGCTGCGGCTGACGCACAGATTGTTTTTTCCTGCGTCGGTAACGACGATGACGTCCGTGACGTCTTGCTAGGCAGTGACGGCGTCATGTCATCGATCACAAGTGGCTCGATAATCGTTGATCACACAACAGCGTCAGCGAAGATAGCGCGGGAAATCGCGTCAGTAGCAAAAGGCAGTTCAGTCGGATTCCTGGATGCGCCGGTGTCGGGTGGCCAGGCTGGTGCCGAGAACGGCCAATTGACGGTCATGGTCGGTGGTAGCCGCGATGATTTCGAGCGAGCAGCCCCTGTTATCGACAGTTACGCGAAAGCCATCACGCATATCGGCCCTGCAGGTGCGGGTCAACTGGCCAAGATGGTGAACCAGATTTGCATTGCAGGGGTTGTACAAGGCCTGGCAGAGGGCCTGCATTTTGCGCAAAAAGCGGGCCTCGATCCTGCGCTGGTTATCGAATCAATATCCAAAGGTGCCGCACAATCGTGGCAAATGGAGAATCGCTGGAAGACCATGGTTAAGGGCGAGTACGAGTTTGGCTTTGCCGTGGACTGGATGCGCAAGGATCTGGCGATGGCGCTCGCAGAAGCTGCCGAAAACGGTGCGCAGCTGGAATTGACGCAACTGGTCGATCAATTCTACGCAGAAGTACAGGCGCTGGGCGGAAGTCGCTGGGATACGTCTAGCTTGCTGGCCAGATTGAAGTAAACTAGCGCCCAGCTAAAAAGCCAAAAATCACAGGGGTGGCCATCGGGCCTGAGACTCGTCACGAGAACCCTTAGAACCTGATCCGGATAATGCCGGCGTAGGAAGAGAATCATGAAGTACAAATGCTACCCGTGGCTGCTTGCCCCCATACTTGTTGCCTCTCTTTCGGCGGGCGCGGAAGTTCCACTCGAGGAGATCACGGTCACGGCGGACTATCGCGAACGATTGCTGACCGACGTTCCGTTCAGTGTCAGCGCGATGAGCGGCGAGTTCATCGAAGCTACCGCCGTGCAGCATTTTGAGGAACTCGTTAACCTCATCCCTAACATGAACTGGTCCGGCGACGGGCATCGCGCGCGATATTTCCAGATACGCGGAGTCGGTGAACTGGAGCAATACCAGGGCGCGCCAAATCCCTCGGTTGGTTTCCTGATCGACGATATCGATTTCAGCGGCATTGGCAGCATCGCAACGCTGTTCGACGTAGACCGGATCGAAGTACTGCGCGGGCCGCAGGGGAGTCGTTACGGGGCGAACGCGTTGGGTGGTCTCGTGTATGTGCAATCAACCGCACCGTCAGCCGAACGAGACGGGCGTATGCAGTTAACAGTCGGTGGCGACGACGCTCGTGCATTGGCAATGGCATTTGGCGGTCCTATGAATGCGTCGGAGTCCGCATTGTTTCGCGTCAGCGCGCAGCGATCCCAGAGCAACGGATTTCGAAGCAACGCCTATCTGAATCGCAATGATACGAACGGACGAGACGAAACTGCTCTCAGGGGGCGGGCCCGGCTTGTGTTTGCAAAGGACGTGCTCCTTGATGTGTCCTTGCTGTACTCGCGGCTGGACAACGGTTATGACGCCTTTTCTCTGGATAACAGCTACACGATGTTGTCGGATAAACCAGGGCGCGATGCTCAGGAGAGCCTCGGCGCCGCGGCTCGGGTTGCATGGCCGATTCTCGATGGTCTGACCGCGACGTCGATAACATCATTTGCGGACTCTTCAATCGACTTCAGCTTCGATGCCGATTGGGGTAATGATCAAAGCTGGGAGCCGTTCACTTATGACTATGTGTCAATCAGCGACCGTAAGCGGCGCACAGTCAGCCAGGAATTCCGGTTGGGATCCGAGCAATGGCTGATCGGTGTTTATGCGCTCAATCTGGCCGACGAAGTCATTACCCTGAATCGCGGTGAGTACTATGATCCTTTTCTGGACTGGGCAGACAGCCTCGACGACAGTTTTGGCAGTGACTACGAAGCCACCAACCTGGCTTTGTTCGGACAGTTTGATCACGAGCTTTCTGCGGCGACCAGGATATCAACCGGGTTTCGAGTCGAGCGGCGCAAAACCGATTATTCCGATACGGCCGGTCTCGAAGCGGGGCCATCGGAAACCATGTGGGGTGGAGAAGTCGGCGTCAGTCACGACTTTAGCGATCACAGCGCCTACGCGACCTTGTCGAAGGGCTACAAAGCCGGAGGATTTAACCTCGGCGCAGTGCCCGACGGCAATCGTGAGTTTGGCAGTGAAGATATGTGGACAATCGAGGCCGGCATTAAAACAATGCTGCCGGACCATCACCTGCAAATGAGTGCGGCTATCTTCCACTATCGCCGCTTTGACCAGCAAATTCGTACATCGACCCAGTTAATCCCCGGTGATCCGGCGTCGTTCGTGTTTTTTACTGACAATGCAAGTGAAGGCGAGGCACTGGGCTTCGAGTTGGACGCGCGCTGGTTTCCTGCCGACGAATGGGAGTTGTACGCGTCCCTGGGTCTTATCGACGCAACCCTGCAGAGTGGTCGCGAGCAGGCGCATGCGCCACCGTTTACGCTGGCGCTTGGGGTCTCGTATCAAAACCCCAACGGCTATTTCGTGAGGCTTGACGCATCTGCAAAAGATGCTTTTTATTTTGACGTCAGTCACGATCAGGCGTCGCAACCCTACCAATTGTTCAATGTGCGAATCGGGCGCGAAACCGAAACCTGGCTCGCGGCACTTTGGGTGCGGAACCTGCTTGATGAGCGCTACGCGGTGCGTGGCTTTTACTTTGGAAACGAGCCACCGGATTTTCCCGATAAGCTCTATACCCGTTCTGGCGATCCGCGCCAGGTTGGCGTAACGATCGAAAGGAGGTTTTAACGCATGAAAGTCGCAGTTGATATAAGTCTGTACCCGTTGGATGCGGATTTTATTCCGCCAATCAAAAACATTATCAAGCGGTTGGCCGAACACAGTGATGTTGAAATCGAGTACAACCGGATGAGCACACAGTTGCGTGGTGAATACGATGTTGTTATGCCAGTGCTGATGCGAGAAATCCGGACGACATTTGAGGACGTGCCGAAAGCCGTGTTCACGATCAAAATACTGAACAACCCGGTCAACTGACATTGTTGACGCAAATTATTGAACAGGCGAGGTCGCAATCGATATACGAGATCGTTGCGGTACTTGCCGCAATCGCTTATCTCAGTCTTGCGATTCGGCAGAATATTGCGTGCTGGTTTTTTGCCGCGTTCAGTACGGCGATCTATGTTGGTCTTTTCATTGAGGCCCGGCTCTACATGGAGTCGTTGCTCAACGCGTTCTACTTCGTGATGGCGATATATGGGTGGTACGTTTGGCGCGCTGGTCGCGATGTGGGAGGAAGTCGTCCGGTCGCGATCTGGTCACGGAATAGACACTTCGCGGCGATACTCATCATCGTGACCCTGAGCATTGGCAGCGGGATGCTGCTGAGTGCCAATAGCGATGCAGCGTTTCCCTATATCGACTCCCTGACAACCTGGTTTGCGATCTGGGCGACCTTCCTGGTGGCGCAAAAAGTTCTTGAGAACTGGTGGTATTGGCTCGTGATTGATATCGCATCGATAGTGATCTATTGGTCGAGAGACCTGCAATTGACTGCGTTGTTGTTTGTCGTCTACGTCATCATGATTCCCTTTGGCCTCGTCAGTTGGTCCCGTTCGATGCGCGAGCAGCGCACATGACAGTTCCGCTGACTCCCGAAGCGGTGCTCGCCGAGATACCCGGATGGGAGGGCGCGTCGGTTTCTGAATTGAAAGGCGGCCTGACAAACAAGTCCTGGTTGATTGTGAATGGTGAGAAGTCCGGCGTTTTGAAAATCGATCACGGCCTGCGCGGGGCGCCATTCAACACGCGCAGCGCGGAAGCCTGCGTCCAGAGTTCTGCTGAAAAAGCCGGTCTCGCGGCGCCGGTACTGCTCGCCGACGATGGCTTGTATTTCACGGAGTACGTCGAGGGTACCGTCTGGACACGCGACAGCTTTGCTGAGGCGGGCAATCTCGAACTCATTGCTGCGGCACTCAGGCGCCTGCACGCACTGCCGCTGACCGGGCGCGCCGTGGATGCCAGGGTCGCGGCCAAACGCTACGTCGAAAATGTCGTGGGTCTCGATCCGGTTGTCGTGAGCAAATGTACAGAGGTGATTTCGCACATGCGCCAGCCGCACAATTTGTGCTGTTGCCATAACGACCTCGTTGCGGAAAACATTATTGCAACTCCGGATCTCAAGTTCCTGGACTGGGAATATGCCTGCGACAACGATCCGTTTTTCGATCTGGCAACGTTGGTGGAGCACCATGAACTGGATGACGCGCAGGTAACGCGGCTGCTTGATGCGTATCTCGGTGGCGATGGGCGGCGTTGGCGCAAGCAACTGGAGAAACAGCGCAAACTGTATCTCTCTCTATTGTGTTTGTGGATGGCGTCACGACCGGAAACCGATCTCGTCGAGCTCGAACAGGTGGTCGAACGAATGCTTACCAGCTATTCCGGAGCTCTCTGAGCTTCAGGAATACGGTGCGTGCGTCCGGATTGTCGCCGATCTCGGGAAACTCCTCCGCTAACTTTGCGACGATTGTTGGGCTTTGCAACCGGAAGAAGGTGTTGATCTCTTTTTCCTGCCCGAGCGTCGTCAGCAGCGCGTGTGCAGGGTCCTGGTTTTTGCACTTCTCCAGCAATTCCGCCGCCGCCCGGTTGTCCGGTTCGCGATCAAGTGTGAAAGCGAGATTGTTCAGCAGGTACTCGTGGCCCGGGTAAAGCAGGGTGTCATCGCCAAGTACTTCCAGTTGCCGCTCGAAGGTCTCGAACAGTTCTTCGGGGTGACCGCCGTTGTGGCAGTTGCCTGCCCCGGCGTTGAACAAAGTGTCTCCGCTGAACAGCACCGGTTGCTCCGTCCTCGACAACAGGCAGATGTGGCACATCGTGTGACCAGGCGTGTCGAGGCATTCGAGTTCCACGGTATTGCCGACATGGATGACATCGCCGGCGCCCACACCGATATCCATATTCGGGATCCGGCCGCCCGCATTCTTGTGTGCGATAATTTTTGCGCCAGTAGCTTTGACGACGCCCTTGTTGCCACCGGTGTGATCCCCGTGCTCATGGGTATTGAGGACTTGCGTTATCGTCCAGCCGCGCTCTGCCGCCAGTGCGAGGCACTTCGGGTAGTCGAGCGGATCGATGGCGAGTGCATCGCCGGTTTCCAGGCAGGCGACCAGGTAATTGAAATTGCGATAAGCGTTACCTGTCCAGACCTGTTCGACGATCACTCGGGCGTTTCCCGGTTGAACACGATGCGACCTGCGACCCAGGTCTGCAGGACGCTGATGTCGTCGATTTCGGAAGCGGGAACCTCGAAGTAATCGCGATCGATCACGATGAAGTCAGCCCACTTGCCCGGCTCGAGACTGCCAAGTCGATCCTCCTGGTTCGCGGCATAGGCTCCCGCCAGCGTAAACGAATGCAAGGCCTCGGCGCGCGTCAGCGCCTGGTCGGCGTACCAGCCACCCTCGGGCTCACCGTCACGCCCCTGGCGGGTGACGGACGCATACAGGCCGTGGAAGGGATTGGAGAGTTCGACGGGAAAATCGGATCCGTTGGCTAACACGGCACCGGAGTCCAGCAATCGCCGCCAGGCATAACCACCCAGGATACGCTCCGGCCCGATCCGGTCTTCGGCCATATTCTTGTCGCTGGTCGCATGCGTCGCCTGCATGGATGCAATTACACCGAGCTTGGCGAATCGGGGTATGTCCTCCATAGCGATTATTTGTGAGTGTTCGATGCGATTGCGCAGTGGCGACGGTTTTCCCCCCTGCGCTTTGTCGAATGCGTTCAGGGCGAGCCGATTCCCGAGATCGCCGATGGCATGAATGCCCACCTGGAAGCCCATCGCATTGGCCTTCGCGACCTGGTTATCCAGCTCCTGTTGCGTCCAGAACGGCAATCCCCGGTTCTCGACATCATCGCTGTAGGGCTCGATCATGGCTGCGCCACGACTACCGAGAGCGCCGTCCGAATAGATTTTGACCGACGCAATGTCCAGGTGGTCATTGCCGTATCCGCGGATGGGCTTGCCGATGGCATCGAGAACCTCATCTGCGCCACCCGTCATCGCGTATATGCGCATATCCAGAAGATTATTGTCGGCCATGGACAGATAAACTTCGGCATTCATGAGATTGATACCCGCGTCATGCACGCTCGTAATACCCTCGGAGAGTAAAGCGTCAACCGCTGCTCGAATGGAGTCCTGCATTTCGTCCTTGTTCGTCGCCGGCACTTTCGCATCGATCAGGTCCATCGCCAGGTCGACGAATACACCGGTGGCGTGACCATTCGCGTCGCGGATAATTTTGCCGCCCACAGGATCCGGCGTGTCGTCACTGATGCCCGCGATCTGCATGGCGGCGCTATTGGCCCACGCGGCGTGACCGTCAATTCGGCGCAGGTAAACAGGGCGGTCGCTGACCACGGCATCGATTTGCGATGCCAGCGGAAATTCCTTTACGGGCCAAAGCACCTGGTTCCACCCGCGGCCAAGTATCCAGCGAGCGCTGGGCCGTTCCGCTGCATAAGCCTGAATCGCCGCTACGGCGTGCTCGACGCTCGGTATTCCGGTCAGATCCAGGTTGGACTTGAGGGCGCCAAGGCCTTCGACATGACCGTGTGAGTCGATCAGCCCGGGCAGTACTGTTTTCGAATTCCCGTCGCGCAGGGTCGCGTCCGGATGTTGTGCCAGCAGGTCGTCGTCACCGATAGCAACGACTTTGCCCGCATCATCGAATACGAGGACCGAGAAAGTCTCGATGCCCTCATTCGTCGAGGTATAGCCGTTGATGTTGTGCAGTGCTGTATCCGCAATTGCGATCGAACTCGAGACGAGGACCAGCAGCGCTGCTGCAGAGGATGCGTGTTTTATTCTTGTCATTGGATTACCTTATCCGCGAGATTATCGCTAATAGCAGGGGAGTCATGAGACTAGCAAGCTTTCAAACCGGGAACCATCGATCCTACGGGGTTGTCGACGGAACGATGCTGCGAGAAGCCGACAAGGCGTTCCGGGTACGCTATCCGGATCTGCGCGCAGCCATCACCGCCGGCAAACTCGACGAACTGGCAGCGAGTACGTCCGGCGCTACGCACGCAATAGATGGCGTGCGACTCCTTCCGCCCATCCCGAATCCGGACAAAGTCCTCTGTGTGGGCGTCAACTATCGCCCGCACATCGAGGAAATGGGGCGAAAGGTACCGGACTACCCGGTCGTGTTTGTGCGCTTCCCGGGCAGCCAGACAGGCCATGGGCAGGAACTGATCCGGCCGGCGCTCTCGGAGCAATTCGACTACGAAGGAGAGCTGGCCTTTGTCATCGGCAAGCGGGCACGTCATGTCACGAAGGCCGACGCGTTGAACTATGTCGCCGGGTATTGCTGCTTCATGGATGGCTCGGTGCGTGACTGGCAGAATCACACGCCGCAATTTACGGCCGGCAAAAACTTCGCGACTAGCGGATCCATGGGTCCGTGGCTGGTTACGAGTGATGAGATACCGGACCCTTCGGTGCTCACGCTGACGACGCGACTCAACGGCGAAATCATGCAGGAAGGGCGCGTCTCGGATCTTGTTTTCGATATCCCCCGCTTGATTGAATATTGCACAAGCTTCGCAGAGCTGCTGCCCGGGGACGTTATCGCAACGGGTACTCCGGGCGGAGTCGGCGCAGCACGGACGCCACCGAGGTGGTTGAAGGCCGGTGATCAAGTCGAGGTCGATATTCCCGGAGTCGGCTTGCTGGCGAATCCGGTCGCAGACGAATGACGAAGATTGGCACCTTAAACCTTGATTTTGAACACATTGACGCGCTGGCACCGCATGTAGCGTTTGAGCAACAAAAGCTTCTGGAATGTGTCAAAAACTTTTAGAACCCCTATAAAGGATTGACAAATAGTGGTTTTTCTGCGAATTTTCCACTCACTCCGCGTAGTCTTTCAGCAACAATTGGAACTACGCGAAAGAATGCAAGACACCTTCAGGTACGACTTGGCGGGGGATTCAGGGGGCCAGGACCACGTGCTTACGTTGGTTTGGAAAAAGCGGTTTCGCAAGAAGCCGCTTTTTTTTGTTCGCGATTTTTGCAGCTGGTCTTTCGTTGAGGTCATCGTCCCGTCCCTGCTACATTGAGCCTCCACGGCAACAGGCGGGTCGATAGTGAATGAGAACAAACGCATGGCGTATTGGCGCGCCAACCTAAGGCTCGTCGCGCTTTGCCTCTCGGTCTGGTTCGTCTGCTCATACGGATTCGGCATACTCTTTGTTGAGGAGCTGAACACAATCCGTATCGGTGGCTTTCAACTGGGTTTCTGGTTCGCGCAGCAAGGGTCGATTTACGTCTTTGTATTGCTGATTTTCTTTTACGCCTGGCGCATGAATCGGATCGATCGCGATCACGACGTGCACGAAGACTAGTGGACTAAGGCGAACTCATGAGTCTTCAATTGCTTACCTGGATCGTCGTCGGTCTCAGTTTCCTGCTCTATATCGCAATTGCGATCTGGTCGCGTGCTCACAATACGGGTGATTTCTACATCGCTGGCAAGAGCGTCTCGCCGCTGGCCAACGGCATGGCGACAGCCGCTGACTGGATGAGCGCCGCCTCGTTCATCTCCATGGCGGGGCTAATCGCGTTTCTCGGCTATGACGGCTCCGTCTATCTCATGGGCTGGACAGGAGGCTATGTTTTGCTGGCGTTGCTCCTCGCGCCATACCTGCGCAAATTCGGCAAATTCACGGTGCCGGAGTTTATCGCGGAGCGTTACTACTCGAAGGCGGCCCGAATCGTCGCTGTGATCTGCCTGATATTTATCTCGTTCACCTATGTCGCGGGACAAATGCGCGGCGTCGGCATCGTGTTCTCACGGTTTCTCGAGCTCGAAATCGAGTGGGGGCTGGTGCTGGGGATGCTCGTGGTTTTCATTTACGCCGTCCTTGGCGGCATGAAGGGCGTTACCTACACGCAGGTCGCTCAGTATTGTGTTCTGATATTTGCTTACACCGTTCCTGCGATATTCATCGCGATTCAACTCACGGGCAACCCGATTCCTCAACTCGCTTTTGGCAGCGAAGTTGACGGTAGTGGCATGGCGCTACTGGACAAGTTGAACGAAATCGTCACTTCGCTGGGTTTCAGCGAGTACACGTCGGGCAGCAAGAGTCGCATAGACGTTTTCTGTATCACGATGGCCTTGATGGCAGGCACAGCGGGGCTGCCGCACGTAATCGTTCGTTTCTTTACCGTGCCAAAAGTGCGCGATGCACGCATATCCGCAGGTTATGCGTTGCTGTTCATTGCCGTTCTGTACACGACGGCACCTGCGGTTGGTTCGATGGCGCGTTACAACCTGATCAATACGATACAAACGGGGGAGGTCGGTGCCATCGACGGCAATCTCGCACACGACGAGCGCCCACGCTGGTTCAACACCTGGGAAACTACGGGCCTGTTGAAGTTCGAGGACAAGAACGGCGATGGCCGCGTGCAGTACTACAACGATACGAACCCTGAATTTGCGTCGCAAGCAGATCAATACGGATGGCGGGGCAATGAGCTGACGGTCGATCGGGACATCATGGTGCTGGCCAATCCCGAGATTGCGCGTTTGCCGGACTGGGTGATTGCGCTGGTGGCCGCCGGCGGTATTGCCGCCGCTTTGTCAACGGCGGCGGGGTTACTGCTGGTGATTTCAGCAGCGATTTCGCACGACCTGATCAAGGGTATTTTCGTTCCGTCAATCTCTGACAGGAATGAGTTGCGTGCTGGCCGGATTGCTGCGGCGTTCGCAATTCTGGTCGCCGGCTACCTGGGGTTCGATCCGCCGGGCTGGGTGGCACAAGTGGTAGCTTTTGCCTTCGGATTGGCAGCAGCGTCCCTGTTTCCGGCTATCCTGATGGGTATATTTTTCAAGCGCATCAATCGCGAAGGCGCTATTGCGGGCATGTTGACTGGCCTCCTGTTCACCTACGGCTATATCGAATACTTCAAGGGCTTGTTTCTGAAGTGGTCGGGTGCGCCCTGGGGCACCAATACGGCTGAGCACTGGATACTCGGCATTTCGCCGGAGGGCATCGGCGTGGTCGGCATGTGCCTCAATTTCCTTGTAGCCTTTGCGGTCAGCGGGATAACAAAGCCGCCACCTGAACATATTCAACACATGGTCGAGCGCATTCGAGTGCCACGCCATTAGGAGCTGAACCCATGATCCGGTTATTAATTGCACTGATGCTAGCTATAGCAAGTCCCGCATCTGCCGCGGAATCTTTGACGGACGATGAGCAACGCATGGCAGATTGGATCGATGCCCACACTGCCGAGGCTGTAGCCCTGCTGAAGGAAACCGTCGACATCCCGAGCGGTACGCTGAATCTTGCCGGAGTGCGTGAGGTGGGAGATGTCATGCGGCGCGAACTCGATGCACTGGGGCTGGAAACCGAATGGGTCGAAATGCCTGTCGAGATGAATCGAGCTGGCCACCTTTTCGGACGCAAAAATGGCAGCGGTAAAAAGTTTCTTCTGATCGGACACCTTGACACCGTATTCGAGATCGATGATGGCATTCGCCCGTTTGCGTCCGACGGAGACATCGCGCGAGGACACGGCATATCGGATATGAAATCCGGCAACATCGTTATTGTTTATGCGCTGCGGGCCCTTCAAGAGATCGGCGCACTGGAGGACATTCCGGTCAGCGTTGCCTACATTGGCGATGAAGAAGAGTCCGGTGTACCGCTGTCAGTCTCGCGCAAGGAATTGATCGAGGCGGGCATCTGGGCGGATATTGCCCTCGGGTTCGAGGAAGCCGTATTTCTTGACGATACCGACTGGGCGACGGTCGCGCGGCGGAGTTCGAGCGGATGGACGCTGACTGTCGAAGGAAAGCAGTCGCACTCGTCGTCCATTTTCAGCGAAGAGACGGGTGCAGGTGCCATTTTCGAAGCGGCCCGCATCCTCAATGCGTTTTATGAACAGGTGCGCGGGCCCGAATACCTGACTTTCAATGCCGGGCTTATCGCGGGTGGCACGGAGGTGCAATATGACGCTGGCCAGAGCCGTGCCTCCGCCTTCGGCAAATCCAATGTTGTGCCGCGTACACTGGTTGTAGAAGGCGGAATGCGGACGATTTCAACGGAACAGCTCGAGTGGGCGCGAGCGACGATGCAGGCGATCGTCGCAAAAAACCTGCCACACACGAAAGCATCGATCACCTTCGTCGATGGTTATCCGCCAATGTCGCCGACAGAGGGTAACCTGGCCCTGCAGCGAGCGTTTTCGGATATCAACGTAGCACTTGGACGAAAGCCGATGCCGGCTTTGGATCCGCTTCGTCGCGGGGCCGCCGATATTTCGTTTGTCGCGCCTTACACAGATGCACTGGCAGGCCTCGGTGCAATAGGTGGCAACGGACACACCCCCGATGAGTACCTGGAGTTGTCCTCGCTGTCGCTGGCGATCAAGCGCGCAGCGATTTTGATCTACCGGCTTAGCCGCGAGGAAGCGGCAGACTGACGATGTCTCACGATCACCGACACGGCGCGAATAACAAAAACCTCAGGCGGGTGATGATTGCGCTGGTGCTGACCGGAACCTTCATGGTTGTCGAAGTGATCGGCGGCATCATCTCGGGGTCACTGGCCTTGCTCGCGGATGCGGGGCATATGCTGACTGATACGATGGCATTGGCGCTCGCGGCAATGGCGTTCCAGGTTGGCAAGCGTCCCCCGGACGGCAAACTGACTTTCGGCTACCAGCGGTTCCAGATCCTCGCCGCGTTTGTAAACGGTTTGAGTTTACTGGCGGTGGTCGGGTGGATACTTTACGAGGCGATTCACCGCCTGATCGTGCCGATCGAGATACTGGGCGAAACAATGCTAGTGGTGGCGGCCGCGGGATTAGTCGTGAATCTTGTGTCGTTTGCGGTGCTGCATTCCGGCGATCAGGAAAATCTCAATATTCGCGGCGCTGCTTTGCACGTCGCCGGGGATTTGCTCGGATCTGTTGCCGCAATGGTTGCAGCCCTGGTCATTATCTACACGGGCTGGACCTTGATCGATCCCATACTTTCAGTCGCGGTGGCGGCCCTGATCCTCAAGAGCGCGTGGGCGCTTGTGAAACGTAGTGGTCACATACTGCTGGAAGGCGCGCCGGAATGGCTCGACGTCAAAGCGATGCAGGAGCGCATCGTTGCCGGCGTGCCTGGTGTTTGCGAAATTCACCATGTTCACATCTGGGGTCTGACACCGCAGGAACTGATGTTGACCATGCACATGTCGGTGACTGACGAAGCCACCAGTCAGTCGGACGTGTTGCGCGATACGAAAAAATTCCTGAAGACCGAATACGGTATTGGACATGCCACGATCGAGGTGGACGTCGATGGTTGTTCAGATCATCAGGTGTCGAGAGGCTTGACCACACCGATATAGGGAAGTGTGCGATTCTGCTCCGCGTAGTCGAGTCCGTAACCGACGACCCACTCGTTACCGATGTCAAAGCCGAGGTAGTCGACCGTGACATCAACTTCGGCCTTGTCGGCTTTACGCACCAGCGCTGCTGTTCTAACAGACGCTACGCGGTGTGATTTCATCATTCCAATCAGATACTTGAGCGTATGACCGGTATCGACGATGTCCTCGACAATGAGTACGTGCTTGCCGGCTATATTGCCGCGCACATCCATCACGAGACGCACAGCACCTGTCGAAGCATCGCTGTCGCCATAACTGGAAACGGCAATGAATTCTATGGTGCGAGGAATGCTCATGCGACGTGCGAGATCGGCGAGAAACATAAAGGAGCCTTTCAGGACACCTACCATCACCAGGTCATCGGCATGCGCGTAATCGGCGGATATCTGTTCCGCCAGTTGCAAAACCCGGGACTGGATATCTGCTTCGCTGATCAGTACTTCAGGTATATTCTCGTTCACGGGCCAATCATAGCAGGATTGCGGTAGGGTACGACGGCAATGAAAAAGACGATCGCCATCGCGGGCAATATGGGCTCCGGAAAATCGACACTCGTCGAGTTTCTGCATCGAACTTACAATGTTTCTCCGTTCTACGAACCGAACGACGAGAACCCGTATCTCGCTGATTTTTACAAGGACATGAAGCGCTGGGCGTTTCAATCACAATTGTATTTCCTGAGTAACAAGTTTCGCTTGCACCAGGAGCTTGATCGTCAGGCGGGTGTGGTCGCGCTCGACCGGACGATCTTCGAGGATGCCGAGATATTTGCGACAGCGCTGCACCAGATGCGAAAGATTTCGGAACGCGACTGGGAAACCTACCAGGGTTTCTACCATGCGATCCTGGATGCGATTCGGCCACCGGACCTGATGATTTACCTGCGTTGCTCGATGCGGACCTTGCGACACCGGATCAACGTGCGCGGCCGCAAGATGGAGCAGGACATCCCGGCTGCCTACCTGAAGCGGCTCAACCAGAACTACGAGAACTGGATTGCCTCCTATACGATGGGAGAGGTGCTGGTCCTCGAGACCGACGATCTCGACTACATCCACGACCTGGTGCACCGGCTGGACGTTATGGAGCGTATTGAAGCGGTTCTGCCCAAAGCCATCGGTCGCCCAAACTGTTAACCGGTTCAAAATCCGTACATCTCCCTATTGCGCATATTAATGCGAATGATTATCATTTGTGCCTTGAACGAAAAGAGCGCGGAAAAGTCGAATGGAAATAAATGGTTACACGCTGGCTACTTTGAAGCGCGGTCAAAAAGTCGTTATCAAGGCAATCAACGCCACTGATCCGCAGGTACAGCGCCTGATGGTGCTGGGCCTCGTTGAGGGCGCTGAAATCGAGCATGCGAGCGCGGCGCTCGGCGGCGACCCCATTGAATTCCGTCTGTTTGGCTGTGGTATCTCGCTGCGGCAGGAACACGCCAGGCACTTCCAGGTTGCACCCGCAGGGGCAGGTGACTAAACCGTCCGAAATCCGGGTACCTGCGAGTTCGATAGCGGTAAGACGGGGGGTTGAATCCCGTGTTGCAGTTGTCGGGAGTCCCAACTCAGGCAAAAGCACCCTGTTCAATCGCCTCACCGGCCTCAAGCAGCGGATTGGCAATTACCCTGGCGTCACAGTCGAGCGCCACATTGGCACCCTGTCCTGGAAAGACCGCAAAACCGAGCTGATCGATCTCCCCGGCACGCATTCACTTCGCCCGCATTCGCTGGAAGAACAGATCACAGTCGACGTCATACTGGGCCGCCTTGCGGTCGCAGCGCCGCCGGACGGAATCCTTGCGGTGCTGGATGCGACCAACCTGTACCAGGGACTGTTCCTGGTTCAGCAACTGGTTGAACTGCAGAAACCTATGGTTGTTGCTTTGACGATGACCGATGCGGCGATCCGGTCCGGAATCGATATTGACCTGCATGCGCTGAGCGAAGCGCTCGGTGGTGTGCGTGTTTGCGGTGTCATCGCGACAACCGGTGCCGGCCTGAACGAGCTGCGAGAGGCCGTCACAACGATTCAGGACGCACCGCTGCCGCGCAAGATCAACGTGTGGCCGGAACTGGAGGTCGCGATCAGTGGCTTGCGCTCCGCGACCGGAATCTCGCTATCGGAAACAGAATGTGTGCGCTTGCTGATCGACGGCATTACGGAGAGAAACCAGTCTTTCAGCGCTGGTCTCGATAACGAATTTATTGCACGGCTCGATGCGCTGCGGCTGGAATTTTTTGCGGGCCAGCCGCCCGTAGCCGTCGAAGCGCGTATTCGCTACGGCTGGGTGCGATCAGTATTGAAGTCGGTACAACAGTCGGCACCGAAGTTGTATGGCTGGCAATCGCGAATCACAGAGTTTCTTAATCAACCTTTCGCGGGCACGATTGGTTTGTTTGTGGTCATGGCGGTGGTTTTCCAGGCGGTTTTTGCCTGGGCAACACCGCTCATGGATTTCATTGATGGTGCAACGGCAACACTCGGCGCGCGGGTAGGGGATGTCCTCGGAGATGGCGCTTTTTCAAGTCTGATCGGCGACGGCGTCATCGCGGGCGTCGGTAGCGTCATCGTCTTCCTGCCGCAAATCCTGATCCTGTTCCTGTTTATTATCCTGCTCGAGGACTCAGGTTACCTCGCGCGTGCCGCTTACCTCATGGACCGCACCATGCGCTCGGTTGGCCTGTCGGGCCAATCGATAATTCCGATGATCTCGAGTTTTGCCTGCGCGGTTCCCGGCATCATGGCTACGCGCGTCATCCCAAGCCGTCGCGACCGTATCGCGACCATCATGGCGGCACCGTTCATGACCTGTTCCGCGCGTTTGCCGGTGTATGCACTGCTGATCGCGGCGTTCGTACCGGCACAGCAGGTCGGATTCATGAATCTGCAGGGCCTCGTACTCTTTGGTCTCTATATGTTCGGTATTGTCATGGGCATTCTGACGGCTCTGTTGATGCGCAAGACCGCACTTCGCGGGCCCAAGCCGCCGTTCGCGCTAATGCTGCCGGAGTTTCGCAAGCCGAATCTGCAGACTGTGTTTTTCCAGTTGCTTGGACGCGTGAAGGTTTTTCTGTATCGCGCAGGCACGGTGATCTTTTCCGTCGCCGTCATCGTCTGGGCCCTGTCCTACTATCCGCGCTCGGATCTCATCGCCCCGGAGGTGGAAAAGCAGCGGCAGGCGGCGGCTTTCATGCTGTCCGGTGAAGAACTCGCGGTGGAGTACGCGCGCATCGACAACGTCGCTGCCGCCGCGCAACTGGAGCAGAGCTGGCTGGGCCGCGCGGGCAAGTCAGTGGAACCCATGTTTCGCCCGCTCGGTTGGGACTGGCGGGTTTCGGCAGCCGTGATAGCCGGATTTCCCGCCCGGGAAGTGGTCATCGCTGTGCTGGGAACGGTCTACGCGGTCGGCGACCAGGCCGACGAGGGCACATTGAGCACGCGCCTCAAAGCATCGACCTGGCCCGATGGCAGCAAGGTCTTTACCCTGCCCATGGTGCTGGGACTCCTGATCTTTTACGCGTGTTGCCTGCAATGCGCAGCGACGCTGGCCGTCATCCGGCGTGAAACCAACACCTGGCGCTGGCCGGTGTTCGCCTGGGTTTACATGACCGCGATCGGATATATCGGTGCCATGCTGGCGTTTCAGCTCGGCAGTGCCTGAATCGAACGCCGGCGGCGATTATTCGCAGTCGACCTCTTGTTTCAACAGAGCCTGAACGTCCTCGGCGGGCGGTCCGGCAGCGTCATTACCGGCGTCGAATATGATTTTCCACCTGCCGTCATCCTGCTTGCGCCAGACGGAATTGAAGGTTCCCCAGTACTCTTTTGTTACGCCGTCCTCGCCGGTCGCGACCACTCGGAAGGGACCTCTGGACAGTGCCAGGGTGCCATCTTCAAGGACTTCTATGTACTGCGGGCGCCACATGATTTTTGGCGCCGTCTCGCCAAAGAAAACGCTCCAGGCCGCAACGACGGCTTCCGCTCCGCGCTGTACGCTGCCGCCGACAAATCGTGCGTCTGTATCGATAAAGGAGGCGAAGGCTTCTGCATCCTGATTCTCGACCGACTGGCTAAATGCGATTTCGTGACAGCGCACGTCGTTTTCGACATCTGCGAATGCAGAGATCGGGAGGATCAACAGGCTGGCAAGCCACAATCTGTTTTTCATATTGGCCACTCTCTTCATTACCCGGTACCGGACCTTAGGCTATAGTACCCCCGATGAAAGGTCTTCGCTGGTACGTTCTTGCCATCCTCGTTCTCGGCAGCGCAATAGCGTACGTGCTGCGCACCAACTTTAACATCGTCAGCGAAACGATGATGCGCGACCTCGGGCTGAACGAATACCAGTTGGGCATGGTGTTTTCTGCATTTGCAGCAGGCTATGCGATCTTCCAGTTCCCGGGCGGCATATTCGGCGATAAATTCGGACCGCGATTCACGATCACAATAATCGCCGTTGCGTGGACTGCGCTGACGGTGCTGACGGCCGTCATACCGGGCAACGATGCGTTGTCTGTCGCGACGATAGTAGTCGCTTTGATCGTAACCCGTTTCCTGGTTGGCGCTTTTCACGCGCCGTTTTTCCCGGTCACGATCGGTGGCACGATCACTAGCTGGTTCCCGCTCAAGCAATGGGGTCTGGCCAATGGGCTCACGAGCACCGGCCTCACGCTGGGCGCTGCAGCGACCGCACCGCTTATCGTCTGGCTGATGGATACCTATGGCTGGCGGTCGGCCCTGCTGATGACCGCGCCGGTTGGCCTGCTGTTCGCGTTTCTCTTTCACCGGTATGTCACCGACGACCCGAAGGACCATCCGCAGATAACCGATAAAGAGCTCGACCGGATTGCCTCGGACCGGCCGACCGCGGGACACGTTGCGGAGAAAGGCGCGTGGCTGGTTGCGCTGAAGAACCGCAACGTACTGCTGATCACGAGCAGCTACTTCTGCATGAATTACCTCTTTTATCTCTTCTTCAGCTGGTTTTTCTTTTACCTGACTGACATCAAGGGCATGTCGAACACGGATGCCGGCATGTTCGTTTCAGCGCAGTGGATCCTCGGCGCAGTCGGCGCAACGGCGGGCGGCGTGCTTTGCGATATCCTGGTGCGGCGCCTGGGCGTTCGAAGCGGACCACGGATACTTACAATGACGGCGCTGATCCTGTCGGCGGCCTTTCTCTATATTGGCGCCGTCTCCGGCAATCCGGTGCTCAGTGTTGTTTTCCTGTGCCTGTCCTTTGCCTGTAACCAGATGACCGAAGCCCCTATCTGGGTGGCAACGATGGCGGTATCCGGAAGGCATGCCCCGGTTGCGACCGGCATACTGAACACCGGCGCAAATGTGCCCGGTGTCCTCGGTGGGTTGCTGGTTCCGGTCACGGCAGGCCTGTTCGGCTGGCCGGCAGCAATGGCGACGGGTTCGATATTTGCGATAATCGGCGCCTTGTTGTGGTTATTCATCCGTGCCGATGAGCCTATGAGCGATTAGTTATGGCGAAAAAGATCATCATTACCTGCGCCGCGACCGGTTCCATACACACGCCGACCATGAGTCCGTATCTTCCGGTGACGCCGCAAGAAATAGCCGACCAGTCCGTCGCAGCGGCAGAAGCAGGCGCATCCATTCTGCATTTGCACGCACGCAACCCTGAAACCGGCCAGCCGACCGCTGACCCGGACGTGTTCATGCAATTCCTGCCGGACATCAAGAAACGTTGTGACGCGGTGATTAACATCACGACGGGTGGCAGCTCCCTGATGACGCTGGAAGAGCGCCTTGCGGCGCCGACGCTCGTCGAACCGGAGATGGCATCACTGAATATGGGATCGATGAACTTCGGCTTGTTTCCACTGCAGAAGCGGTATGAAGACTGGAAGTACGAGTGGGAACCGAAACTGCTCGAAGCCACTCGAGATGTCGTTTTTCAAAATACGTTCGCGAACATCGAGCAGATTTTCAAAACGCTGGGCGAAGGCTGCGGTACACGATTCGAATTTGAATGCTACGACGTCGGTCATATCCAGACGCTGGCCTACTACTTGCGCGAAGGTGTGATCCAGAAACCTGTGTTCGTGCAATTCGTGCTCGGCGTACTCGGCGGTATCGACGCATCGCCGCAGAGCCTCATGCACATGAAAGCGACGGCCGACAGGCTGCTGGGTGACAACTACCAGTTCTCAGTGCTGGCGGCGGGGCGCATGCAGATTCCGCTGGCGACGCTGGGTGCGATCCTGGGCGGCAACGTGCGGGTCGGTCTCGAGGACAGTCTTTTAATCGGCAGGGAGCAACTGGCAACGAGCAATGCCGAGCAGGTGCAAAAAATCCGGCGCATCGTCGAAGAGTTGGGCCACGAAGTCGCAACGCCAGCAGAGGCGCGCGAGATGCTGCATCTGAAAGGTGCCGACAAGGTCAACTTTTGAGCGCGAAATCCGGAATTACCACGCGCTATGCATCGTCCGAAGATGCCGTGCTGGTGCATGCGATGATCATTGAGATGGCCCATGCGATGGATGCGCAGGCGCAAGTCCGGAGTACGGTTGAGGACTTCGCCAATGCGATGTCGGACGACAACGAGGATATTCATGTGCTGCTTGCCGAGCGGGGCAAGGTGCCGGTCGGTGTCACTATCTTTTTTTTGACGTTTTCAACCTGGCGCGGAACGCTTGGTGTCTACGTGCAGGATATTTTCGTGGCACCGGAAGGTCGTGGCACCGGGATCGGGAAAAGGATGTTGAGCGAGGTCGCGGCCTGGGCCAGCGAACGTGGTGCTGATCATCTGCGGCTGTCGGTTGATCGCGATAATGTCGGCGCACAGGCGTTTTACGAAAAAATCGGTATGAAGTTTTGCGACGAAGAAATGATCTACCGGATTACTGGCGCGAAATTTGAAGAACTGGGATCGGGACTATGAAGGTCATATTTTCGGAGCGGCAACGGGAACACAACCCGGAGTCGTATTTATCGTCCGGCGCAGCAGTTCCAAACCCTGAACTGCCTGAACGCGCCGACCGCTTGCTTGCCGCAGCCTTGTCGGCCGGACTTGAACCGGAGGCACCGGCAGATTACGGCGATGATCTGATCGCGTCGATTCATGCCGAGCGCTACCTCACCTTCCTTGAGAATATCCATACGCGCTGGTCGCGGATTGAGGGTGCATCGAAGGAGGTTTTGCCGAACGTACACCCCATCGAGCGCAGTGACGGCTACCCGAAGTCCGCGGTGGGGCAGGTGGGATTTCACGTTTACGACGCATCCTGTCCAATCGCGGCCCACACCTGGCTCAGCGCCCGCTGGAGTGCGATGACGGCGGCGCATGCCGCGCAGCGAGTCATATCGGGCGACAGCGCGTGCTATGCGTTGTCGCGACCACCGGGCCACCATGCATCGCAAGACCTGGCCGGCGGATTTTGTTATCTCAACAACAGCGCGATAGCAGCGCAGCACCTGCTCAGCAAGTTTGCACGCGTCGCGATTATCGATGTCGATGTTCATCACGGCAATGGCACGCAACGAATTTTTTATGAAAGGGACGATGTATTGACCGTGTCGATACACGCCGATCCCATTCGCTTCTATCCGTTTTTCTGGGGGTACGCCAACGAGACAGGCTCCGGTGCGGGCCTGGGCTACAACGTCAATATTCCGCTCGTGCGCGGCACCGGTGACGAGGACTACCTCAGGTCACTGGACAAGGCGCTGACTGCGGTGGGCGATTATGCCCCGGAGGCGATCGTTATCGCGCTGGGACTGGACGCGCATGAAGAAGATCCTTACCAGGGCATGAAGATCACAACGCCGGGATTCGCTCGCATCGCATCGCGCCTCGCAGCGCTGGCCTTGCCATCGGTGATAGTGCAGGAGGGTGGTTATCTTAGCGATGCGCTTGGGCCAAACCTTGCATCGTTTTTGAATGGTTTTCAGTGAAGGCCATAACGTATT
>Ga0224496_10000300_pt1 | contig 35535 bp, 37 predicted proteins | sample SF_Jul11_sed_USG_2_FD_168127 | JGI IMG/M metagenome (GOLD analysis project Ga0224496, IMG submission 168127) | Sediment microbial communities from San Francisco Bay, California, United States - SF_Jul11_sed_USGS_8_1 | ecosystem: Environmental > Aquatic > Marine > Sediment | place: USA...
CTTAAACAGGGCAGAGAGAAGGGGAAAGCCTCTGAGATCATAGTCATGGCTGAGGGAGCTGGAAACTCCTCTTTTATTGTAGATCAAATAAGGAAAGAGACAGAATATGAAGTGCGCTTAACTATCTTGGGGTATATACAAAGAGGAGGACCACCGACAGCCTGTAGTAGAATCCTCGCTAATCAGTTTGGAGCGTACGCAGTAGAACTGCTTCTAAAGGGCGCGGAGAAAAGGATGGTGGGAATCAAGGGACGAAAATTAATCTCAGTTGATCTCGATTACTCATGGAAGGGGAGGAAAGAACTAGATACAAGACTTTACCGTTTAGCTGAAATTCTATCCACGTGAAACTGAAATTTGATGGAAGAGAAAAATTAATGAAACCTTTACAAGAAGCGTTTAGAGAACAAAAAATTGCTTATTTCTCTATGGAAATCGGATTAGTGAATGAAATTCCCACATACAGTGGAGGTTTAGGAGTTTTAGCCGGTGACACGATAAAATCAAGCGCGGATTTAAAGCTCCCGTTAGTCGCTGTCACGCTGTTAAGTAAAAGGGGATATTTCCGACAGGAAATCACCGAGGAAGGAAAACAGATGGAGCATCTGGTTGAGTGGGAACCATCAAAAATTATGGAGTTGCTATCTACAGAGACGAAAGTTAAAATTCAAAAAAGAGAAGTGAGCATTAAAGCATGGCTCTACAATGTGCAGAGTCTAACAGGAGGAGTAGTTCCCATCCTTTTTCTTGACACCGATGTGGAAGGAAACCTTCCAGAGGATAAAGAGATTACTTCGTTCTTATATGGAGGAGATGAAAGATACAGGTTAAAACAGGAAATTGTTTTAGGAATCGGTGGTGCAAGAATGCTCGAGGCGTTAGGCCTTAGCATTAGAAAATATCATATGAACGAGGGGCATTCCAGCCTCCTCACGTTGGAGTTACTAAAAAAATATAGAATGGACATTGATAGAGTCAGAGAGCTGTGCATATTTACTACACACACACCTGTGGAAGCAGGACATGACAAATTCTCCTACGACCTTGTTCAGGAAATAATGGGAGAAATCGTTCCCTTGGAAGCCCTAAAGAAATTTGGTGGGCATGCGGAAAGGTTGAATATGACTCGCCTCGCACTAAACTTAAGTGAATTTGTCAACGGCGTAGCCAAGAGGCATAAGGATGTCTCTAGAGCGCTTTTCCCCGGCTATGAAATTCACTCGATAACCAACGGCATCCATTCTTACACTTGGACTTCTCAGAGTTTCAGGGAGTTATACGACAAGTATATGCCGGGGTGGGCAAATGAGCCGGAGTTATTAGTGAGAGTAGGCGGAATTCCAGATGAAGAGATTTGGCATGCTCATATGGAAGCAAAAAGGGTGCTGATTGACTACGTTAACAAGATGACGAACATCGGCATGGATTACGACACGCTAACTTTGGGATTCGCCCGAAGAGCTACAGGATATAAAAGGACGAACCTGTTGTTTTCAGACCTGGAAAAACTGAAAAAGATCAACAAAAAGGGAAAGATGCAGATCATTTTTGCCGGAAAAGCCCATCCTAAGGACGAGTTGGGAAAAAGGCTAATTCAAGAAATTTTTGGTTACATTAGGAAGCTGAGGGATGCGATCAAGATTGTTTATTTAGAAGATTATGACATGGGGCTCGCGGCTCGGTTGATTCCAGGAGTTGATGTCTGGCTAAACACTCCCTTACGGCCGTTGGAAGCCTCAGGCACAAGTGGGATGAAGGCAGCACATAACGGTGTGATAAATTTCAGTGTCTTAGACGGCTGGTGGGTCGAAGGTTGTGTTGAGGGTGTTACTGGCTGGGCTATAGGTCCGCATCCAGACGAGCAGCTCTCAACCGATGAGGCGAAAATTAGAGAGTTAGACGATTTGTACAACAAGTTAGAATACATAATCATCCCGACGTTCTATCAGAAGAGAGACGAGTGGATACGGATGATGGAGGATTCGATAGGAAAGATTGCATACTATTTTAACAGCCACAGAATGATGCGCAGATATGTCACTGAAGCTTACCTGTAGATGCTGCCTCTGTCAACTCGCTGCCTCGCCGGCGTCTTGGCATCCACAAAGTCTTCATGTAGTAAAGAATTTTGTGCATCTAACAGCATCCGTGGCCATTCACGCCCTAGAACGACAGATGGGACTAGGATTATTGTTTTTGAAAGATCGTCAATCTACTTGTAAGGTCAAACCCTTCTTTTTCAAGAACTATCTCAGCTAGATAATAGTCGCTGGCCATTAAGCTCATGTACGCAGCTGATCTTCAATTCTAATTTTGAATCAGAATTTGCGCTTAGCTAGATTTATTACTTTACTATCTCACCAATTCTTCACAAGATGGTGACAATGAAAATTGAGGAAGCAATGATTAAAGACGTCATTACCCTGCAGAGAGATGTCTCAGCCTACGACGCTGTAAAACTCATGAATGAGAATAGAATAGGTTGTTTGGTGGTTCTTCAATACGGCCAGGTTGTTGGGATTATAACTGAAAGAGACATGCTTGAAAGAGTTTTAGAAAAATGTAAGAATCCGAAAGAAACTAAGGTTACAGAAATGATGACAAAACGGGTAATCGTTGGAAAGCCCGACATGCAACTTGCTGAAGCTGCGAAACTCATGTTTGAAAAAAAGGTGAAGAAACTACCAATAGTGGAAGGAAACCGTTTAGTAGGCCTGGTTACCTTGACCGACTTAGCTCGCGTTGCAAGCCTTGACAAAAAGACGATGGAACTAATTGAAACACGCGAGCGCTTCTTAGAGGCTTGTATGCACGCATGGGATAACACACTCAGAAAACAAGATCAATCCGCGGTTGCACGGTAGCATACACTGCAAATGATGCGGTAGGCTTAGGCGCGTTTGTCTGTATCGCCTGCCTCAGCTAAACTGATCAAGCCGCACTGTGTACAAAACAATAAAAAGGGGAGTTTGCGGGAGATATCGCCAATTGCCGGGGGTTTAAATCCCAGCAAGTTCTTGAGTAGAAAGGTTTTTTCGCACTTAGACCATCAATTGATTGCAGAGGAGCTAAAATGAGCGGAAAAGACAACGTTTATGATATAATAATTATTGGGTCTGGTCCTGCTGGGTTATCGGCAGGAATAAATGCATCCAGATCGGGCTTAAGAACTCTGATTTTGGAGACTGAAGAACTCGGCGGAAAAGCCGCAGGAGCTTCCTTATACGAGAATTACCCCGGCTTTCCTGAAGGGATAATGGCAGTAGAACTTGTCGAAAAGATGCAGAAACAAGCTTCAAAGTTTAATGCAGAAATAAGGTATCTTGAAGAAGTAATCGATCTTGACCTCAAGCAAGACCTGAAAAAAGTCACCACAAACAAAACTATCTACGAAACCCTTACTTTGGTGATTGCCACTGGAACCCAAAGGAGAAAACTGAATGTTCCTGGAGAGGCTAAGTTTATTGGAAGAGGTGTCAGCTACTGCAGAGTTTGCGACGGCCCCTTTTTCAAGGGCTTGAAGGTTGCGGTTGTCGGATTTACTAAAGACGCGATAACAGACGCAATGCTCTTATCTGAAATGGCTAGAGCGGTTCTTCTAATAACACAAGGTGAAGAAATCACCGTTCCAAAAGAATTGATGACAAAGCTCATAGAGCAAACAAACGTGAAAATAGTCGAAGGAAGAGTGGTTACGATTCTAGGAGAACACGCTGTTAAGGCTATAAAAATTAAGCTCGACAACGAACAGGAACTGCTGGAACAGGTCAATGGCGTTTTTATATCCCTGGGCAAAGCACCGGCTACCAGATTTGTTGAAAGAGCTGGAATAAAAGTTGATGAGCGAGGTTGTGTAAGAGTAGATCGTTGGCAAAGAACCAACATCGAAGGTGTTTTTGCAGCTGGCGATTGCACATGTGGAGGAATGCAGGTTGTAACGGCTGTAGGAGAAGGAGCTATGGCATCACTGAAAGCCTTAGGATATATTAGGCGGATGGAGGGGGGGTTCAAAATCGTTGATAACGGAAAAATTGTGTAGCTCTTCTTACATGCGAGATTTACAAGCCACTTCAGAACCAATTCTCTGTATCTGCGGCTCTCAATGAGAAGAAAGGGCGTGCGAAGGTCACCTCCACTGGGTGGGGGGTTCAAATCCCATTCTCAATATTGCGCAATGTATAATAATCCTGGGAGTACGATAGGTTCCTTCGAGCAGATTGCCATGTTGACAGATTTCAAAAAGCACCTAGATCAGCTGCAACTTGAAAGCGTCTTTAGAGATTTGGGTGTTTCCGATCCAACTGCACTGGCAAGAACGGTAAAACATTTCACTACAAAAGAAGGTGAAAAGAGAGACAAGATAGTCCTCGACTATTTTGGAAAAGGAGGAATAGAACGAATTGTCGACGTCGTTACTGAGTTTTTGCTTGAACCTCCGAAGCTTCCAGAAAATCCAAAAATATTAGATGTCGGTGCGGGGTCAGGATTCTTTACAGTAAAAGTGGCCAAGAAAGTATTGTTAAAATGCCCGAAAGCTGATTTCTATGCCCTGGATTTGACGCCTGCTATGTTGCTTTCGTTGGCAAAGAAGAAGATTCAAATAGCGCCTTTCATTGGCATCGCCGAAAACATCAAAGGCAGCATTGAACATGCGAGAAGCTACTGCGACATTCCACTTAGCTTCGATGCAGTCTTTTCTACTCTAATGCTTCACCACAGCACTGAACCAGAAAGAGTATTCGAAAGCATTCAAAAAGTGTTGAAAGCGAATGGGAAAGCCATGATTGTTGATATGATGGAGCACAGCTTCAAAGAGTTCAAGGCCCAAATGGGTGATGTACATTTGGGTTTCAAGCTGGAAAGCGTCTACGAGATGGCTCAGAAGCATTTCCCTGCCGTTCAGATTGAAAAGATCTCAGGGATTTGTTGCGAGTGCTTGGGTCGATCGGCCGAGATCTTCGCTGCTGTTGTGCGAAATCGCGCGTAGATATTTTGAGCAGTATAGAACATGAAGGAAAATGGGGAGTTTGCGGGAGACATCTCCACCTGGTAGGAGTTCAAATTCCAGATTGACAATCCTTTGGCTATATTATAAGATATGAGGACTTCCATGAGGTCAGTGGCGTTCAAGGTGGCGGTTTCGCTGCCTGTGCCCTCGAAACTCACCTGCAACGTGTAGTAGATCTTCTCCTCAGCAGGGTTGAAGTTGCGGTCGAAGCTAAAGTAGCCGTTACCATCTGTTGTTAAGTCGAGGTCTAGCAACGTCTCGTTAAAATAGGCTTTTATCGGCTGGTCGGCTACAGGGTCGTTGCTTTTAGTCAGCAGCTTCCCATGAAAAACATGATCTGAGCTGTCGTCACACTCAACCCAAAACAGCAACTTCGTCTCACGATAAACTTCCAGACTAACAAACTCCACCGCATACCTTATAATCAATGCCGATTTTAGGGAAAATTGTGGCACACTCGTTGTTCTTATTGTTGCAATTGAAACAGGGATTGTTCTTGTACCTTTCTTTGTGGCTATTTCAATATTCCTCATTTAGCGTAACACTTTTTGGTTCCTTTCTTAGCTTCCTTTTAACAAACACAAGAAGTCGGGGAGTGAAAGCGACTATGAAAATTGCAACTGCGTAGAGGTATAGTTGAATCTCAAAGTACCCTTCTGGAAACAGTAAGAGAAAAGAGGTTTCCAAGATGAAGAATATACCTACAAAGTATGACGACAATAAGAAAACTTTGGTAAATTGTCTTATCCATTTTCCCGAGTTAGGGTTTTGTCCTATTGCGTAAGCCATAAAGTAACAGCCTCCAAAGATGGGAGGAAGCAAACCGATCACTGCAACTAGTATAATAGGTCCGAATCTAAAGGGGTGTGCGGAAGCAAGGGAAGGCAACACAAATGTAAGAATCAAATGGATCACAGGGATAACTATTGAAAACATTGCAGTGGAGATAAACAAACTTGACAGACGCTTCAATTCATCATCACTAGTAGTTTAGCCATTCTTTATAAAGAGTGTTTGAAGTATACGCAAAAATAAAGTTGAGGCAAATGAAAGCCGGAAGCCACCATGAAGTTGTGGGATCACCTAGACGTCTGACAGTCAAAGAAACCAAAATTCCTGCGGTTAATCCCATCATGGCAACGATTATGGCGTCAGCAAGAGGAGCGGGATTAACTAGGTTCGCCAGAAAGGAAGCCAAAATGGGAGCTGCTATTGCTTTGACAATAAAAACAGTTTTCTCAAGGAAAGCTGCGCCTAAGAATGCACCTAACGCGCTTAAGGCAGTAGATACGCAAGTTGAAACAAGAGTACTCAAAGCCTTAGTTTTCTCACCAGCGTCTAAAAGAAGCCTCGCATAGGCTATAATACCAATTATGCCTGCTGAATAAACGGCAAGTGATGCTACTGCTCCTGGTATACCAAGCCAAGAGGTTGCTAATGCTACTGATCCTATTCCGATTATTCCTATAAAAGTAGACCTGAATGTTTGTTCCACTATTCGATTAACTGTTTCCGGATCAATTCCTGATTCTGGATTGAAAGCGGGAAAGAGGATATTCAAATTGGATATTTCGACTGTTTCTCCTCCCGGAAGAATAGGGTTAAAGGCTATATGTATCGTTGTCGAGTCTATCGTAATCTGCACGTTAGTCGGTACCATGGGTACCACCAGTTGAACTCGTTCCAGATCCTTAGCCACCCGCCTTGTTCTGCTTCCTGCTGCATTTCCTCAGGCGTATTCGTTGGCACTGTTACCTGTGTGACTTGGAGCTCTACGGTTAGCCACGTGCGTTGTTAGTTGGCTTGTAGCCATAGGCAACGAACTCATTCTTTCCCATCCCATTCCAAGCTACGCTTTCTTCTTTTTAGACTCTTTATACTTGACGTAGCATACAACCGTTGCACAAAGTAAGAGCAGCGATCCCCCCCATAAAAAATCTTCGCAGCCCTTTGGAACGGGCACTAAAAAAACAAGACTCCAAACGAAAAGGACCATGAAAGTAGCTGCTACCTCTTTTGTTTTAACAACAATAATAGAAAAGAGGCCAAGCCCAAAGACTAGCATTATTAACAATGCAGAAAGCCACATAGTAAGTTTCTCGGAAGGAGAAAATGGCATAAACTTGAAAAAAAACGTCATCAGACCGAAACCAGCAATGATAAAAATTATGCCTAAAATTAACATTCTGTTAGAGGACCTAACTTGCCATTTCATTTATGCTCCTCCTAGTTCGACTATTCTATTCCATGTCATCATGAGGAGGAATATGTTGACAGGGATATTGACATCCACGACGTAATAAAATGCACAGCAAATTACGGATGGAGATATAATCCAACACTTTAAGCTTTCTTGTGCGCGGGCTTAGCAAATTAGCGTAGGCATTCCGCAAAACCAGAAAAAAGAGGAATAGATTACCGTCTGCGGGTAAAGCCGTACAAAGCGCCTGCAACAATCAATACACCAAAGACGACTATTATCCATGGCCAAAACTCAAAATCTGAAGGCAGTAGTCCAGGCAGTTGGGTAAGCCCCCAAAGTATTATTATTATGCCAATGAGAAGACCTACAATTGCACCACCGTGTGGCAAGCCGAAACACTCATCTTCTACGCGCTTTTCCCTCCGCACCCGTCTTTTTTCAAGGCGAGATACCTGAAGAGACGCTCCACATTTGGCACACACTTCGGCATCGTCCTCGTTCTTGAACCCGCATTTAGAGCAGTAAACCAAGTTTGTTCTCCCAACACTCCTTTGCCTATTCCATTCTTAAAGTTTTAGGTAGAGGCATAGAGCATCAATTCCTGAAAAAATGGGAGGTTGCAGGGAATATCTCCACTATCGGAGAAGATTGTGACACATCAACTGTCATTTTAAGGGTTTTACAGCTGAAACGTCAATGCTCATGGTTGAGACAAGAGCGTCTTTTACGAGTTCTTTTGCTTCATCATCTAGTTCAGAAATTTTCTTCAATTCTTGAGTATCTTTGTTGCGATCAGCAACGATGACTTTTGCATCAGGATCACTGACAAGATCTTCGAAAGAATACTGTGTTTCCTTAACAATTTTCACATCTTGAAAGCCTGCTTGCTCTATTGCCTCTATGTATTCGTCTTTCATAATTGCCCCTTTGATGCAACTGCAAGCATGTGCTCTCTTCTTTATGGCTTCTGGGAGTGCTTTTAGCAAGACAATGTCTGAAACCATTAATCTTCCTTCAGGCTTCAGCGCTCTAAATGCCTCTTTGAAAACTCTTCTCTTATTTGGCGCAAGGTTGATTACACAGTTTGAGATTATAACGTCAGCAGTGTTATCCGCAACAGGCAGATTTTCAATTTCTCCAAGTCTAAACTCAACATTCTTGTAGTTGTCTCTTCTAGCATATTCTCTTGCCTTATCTATCATTTCAGGCGTCATATCAACACCGATGACCTTCCCCTTTTCTCCAACCTTTTTTGCCGCAAGGAAGCAGTCAACACCAGCTCCTGAGCCTAGATCAATGACTGTGGCACCTTCTTTTAGAGATGCTAGTGCAACAGGGTTTCCACATCCAAGACCAAGATTTGCACCTTCAGGAATAGACTTTAACTCTTCTTCGGTGTAGCCCATCTTCTTGCCCAATTCTTCGTATGTAGTAGAGCTGGCACAACAAGAATCTGTGGCATTGCAACAAAGTCCCCCTTTGGTTATTTTCGCATATCCTTTCCTCACATTTTCCCTTATCTTATCTTCTTCCAAAATTAACACCTCCTCTCTGTAATCACATTGTGTCTATCCTTTGCCGAGTGATCTTTTCGCCTGCTCCTTCAGCTCTCTGATCTTTTCCACTGTTGGCATCACTTTCTGAAACAGGTCCTTCCGGGCCTGTATTCCCTCTTTAATAAAGAATGCCGCTGCTTCGGATCTGCTTTTAAAAGCTTCAACCTCGACGAGAGCATCCATTTGTTTCAGGTCTTCGTCGTTCAGTCTTGTCATGACTACGTTACTTCTACCCTCTAGCTTCTCACTTATTTTCATTAGAACCTTTTCTTTGATTTCTTCTGCATCCTCGCCTTCTGGGCAACAAGCCATCATAACGACCTTTTCGCCTTCCTTAAGCTTCTTTTCTTTCTTTTTCCGTCTTTCTTCGCCCATTCATCCCACCTTCTTTCAGTAACGTGTATTTTGTAATTTGTAATACATATATCAGACGTCAAACATATAAATGTTTACTTACGTATTACGTGATACACGGCATCCGCCAAAAGAAGGAGAATTGCAGGGAATATCTCCGCTACACGCACGCAGAGATTTCCTTAGCTTGTTTTGATTTTCTTACAACGAACCATGCTCTAACACTACCGCAACCGCTTTTTGTAGAATCTATCTTTATCATAATTGGCGGCTTCTCCAATTCTTCGTCGGCATCTGTAATGAGCGCGGCAAAGCTTATATGAAGATCGACTGAAATTAGTTTTGATGAAAAATGGAAACCAAAGTTGTTTATGCTGTCATCGGTATAATCATGCTATGTGTAGGATTTGCAGGAGGCTATTTGACTACCCGATTTTTGCTCCCCCCAACCGGAGGAACTCTGCTTGCTACTATCCAAGACAGAGGCTACATGATAGTTGGAACGAGTGCAGATTATCCCCCATTTGAGTTCATCAACGAAACAACACATGAAATAAGCGGGTTTGATGTTGAAGTTGCGAACGCCATAGGAGAAGAGTTAGGAGTTGAGGTTCAATGGCAAGATATGGATTTTGACGCGCTTATCGCAGCATGCAAAGGCGGGCAGATCGATATGATTGCTGCAGGTATGTCCTTGAAACCAGACAGAATGGATCAGTTAGACTACACAATATCGGTTTTCACTTCTGAAAGGGTAGTTGTCGTCAGCGCAAGTTCTTCAGTTGAAGTCTTAGACAGTCTCGCGGATATGGGAACGCTAGATCTACAAATTGGAGTTCAATCTGGAACAGTTCAGGCTGATCAAATTCAAGACTTAGTTGATGCAGGAGACGTTGATCCAGCGAAAGTGAGTGAATATCCTAAGGTGGACTTGATGGTCTTAGATTTGGATGCCGGTAGGCTCGATGCAGTTTACATTGAGAAAGGACCTGCAGATGCGTTTGGTAAGCAATACCCACTTAGATACGTGTATTCAGAAAAAGCATTTCCAGAAGCTTTTTGGGTTCGTAAGAATGAACCAGAGTTCAGAGACGCTGTCAACAAGGCAATATGGAAACTATTGACTGAAGAAATAATCGATGATTTGATAGTGAAATGGTTTGGCTAGCAACACCCTTTTTTTTTAAAAAAAAAGTTTAAATCGTTAGAGATAATTCGTTGGCTGGCTGATGTTCATGGCTATGGAAAATCTGTTTAGTAACTTGTTCTATATTCTGGAAGGATTACCGGTAACTCTTGAGTTAACAGCTTACGGACTAGCTTTAGGGTTTATACTTGGGTTCCCACTTGCTACACTAAGAGTCTACGGCGGAAAAGAAGCTAAATCATTTGTAGCTATGTATGAAAGAACGCTTCGAAGCATCCCACTTCTAATAATCATATTTATCTTATATTTCGGATTCTCTCAGGAAATAATACGCATTCCCGCTTTTCTGGCTGTATCCTTATCCCTAGGAATTCGCAGCTCTGCTTATCAATCTCAAATCTTCCGCGGTGCTATTGAGTCGATTGGTCGAGGACAAATGGACGCTGCTCTCTCAATAGGACTGACCCGTATCCAAGCTATAAGACACGTGATACTTCCTCAAGTATTAAGACTAGCATTACCCAGCTGGTCTAACGAAGCAGCAATAGTGATTAAAGACACCTCTTTTGCTTTCATTTTTGGAATTGCTGAAGTAATGAGACGAGCAAACTACATAAGAGCTGTTACATACGACCCTCTTACACCCTTTCTCATAGTGGCAGCAATATATTTCATTATAGTATTTCCCTTAACCAAAATCATTGGAACTTGGGGGAAACGCAAGACAGAGGTCATGGTTGGACGAAAATCTTGAGTGCAATCTTAAGAGTCGAAAACCTATGGAAATCCTATGGAACCCTGCAGGTGCTTAAAGGGATATCCTTTGAAGTTAAAGAAGGCAATACCATGGTAATATTTGGCCCAAGTGGTTCTGGAAAAAGCACATTGTTGCGATGCATAAATATGCTGAACCCACCCGACAAGGGCCATGTTTTTCTTCGAGATGTAGATTTAACAAAGGTGAAAAAGCACATAAACTACTACCGTTCAAAAATTGGGATAATTTTTCAACACTTTAACCTATTTAATCACCTTACAGCTCTCGATAACGTAAGCTTAGGATTGAAAGCTGTAAAAAAGATGTCAAAAGCAGAAACTGAAAAGAGAGCTCTAGAGGCTCTCACAAAAGTGAAGATGGAAAAATGGGTAGCCTCCTATCCAAGTCAATTATCGGGAGGGCAGAAGCAAAGAGTTGGAATTGCAAGAGCTATTGCATTAGAACCAACAATAATCCTTTTCGATGAACCAACTTCTGCTTTAGACCCGGAACTAATAGGCGAAGTACTTCAAGTGATGCTTAATCTTGCTAAAGAGAAAACGACCATGATTTGTGTAACGCATGAATTAGGCTTTGCTCGAGCTGTTGCCTCGGAGATGATATTCATTGATGAAGGAAAAATTGTAGAGAAGGGTACGCCCAAGCACTTTTTCACCAAACCATCGAAGGAAAGAACAAGAAAATTTCTTAACAAAATATCCGAGCTGTATGGACATCAGCAAACGGAAAAGAGCTGATTCAGCATGTGGGAATACATTGACAAAATGCTTATTGGTCTACTTGTCACTCTCCGATTAAGTTTTTCAGCATTAGCCTTTGGACTAGTTCTAGGAATAATACTTGCACTTTCAAGAGTATACGGAAAAAGGTCAATATCTTTCATTGCAAGTGCTTACATAGAACTTTTTAGAGACACGCCTCTAACAGTCCAGCTTTTCATTATATATTTTGGCCTACCAAGATTCGGCGTTCTTTTTTCAGGAATTACCGCAGTAACTCTTGCTCTAGGGCTTAACAGCGCTGCTTATCAAGCTGAGTACCTACGCGGTGCTATTGAGTCGATTCGTCGAGGACAAATGGACGCTGCTCTCTCAATAGGACTGACACGTATCCAAGCTATAAGACACGTGATACTTCCTCAGGCATTAAGACTAGCATTACCCAGCTGGTCTAACGAAGCAGCTTATCTACCTAAATACAGTTCCGTTGCCTTTCTTGTTGCAGTACCGGAACTGATGTCTAATGCAAAAATAATAGCTACTGATACATTTAGACCCATGGAAGTATACTTGCTGACCGCCCTAATTTACCTGGCATGTATCACAGCAATATCTAAATCGCTTGATATAGTACATGAAAAATACAAGCTTACCATTGATTGAAACCTGTAATGGAGTTCGATAGAAATGGTATCGCATGTTGCGGTTTTGGGATGTGGAAATGGCGGTTTAGCTACTAGTGCTCATCTCGCAATGAAAGGATTTACTATTGCCCTTTTTGAACATCCAAGATTCGCAAAAAACATTGTACATATAAAGGAAAAGCGTGGAATAGAAGTCACTGGCACTATTGAAGGCATGGCAGAAATCAATTTAGTAACAACTGAAATTTCACAAGCTATAGAAAAAGCGGAAGTAATAATTGTTGTTGTGCCTGCTTTTGCACAGTCAGCCTTTTTTGAGCTAATGTTGCCACACTTGAAAAAAGGACAAACCATTATTCTAAATCCGGGAAATCATGGCGCTTTAGAGTTGTATCGCCGCCTCATTCAACAGCGAATACAAGGAAAAGTCTTGGTAGCTGAGACTGCTTCCTTAATCTATGCTTGTATCCGAGATAAAGTTGCCAGTGTAAGAATCGATGCAATAAAAAAGGTAATGCCAATATCAGCCATTCCATCAATTAGAAATAGCGAGTTAATCGACTTAGTGAAGGAACTTTACAGTCAATTCATACTCGCCAAAAACGTCTTAGAAACAAGCTTTTCCAACTTTAACTTCATCTTACACCCAACAACCACAATACTCAATAGTGGCTGGATTGAATCAACTAATGGAAACTTCGATTTTTACCGTCTTGGAATGAGCAAATCTGTTTGCCGGATTCTAGAAAAGCTGGATGCAGAACGAAAAAAAGTCGGTAGGGTGTTAAAACTTGATCTAATCTCTACGGCCGAGCTTTTCGATTTCTTCTATGGAATTAAGGGCAAAGATATTTTCTCTCTTGTGCAGAAGAGTCCAATTCACGGTGGATACGGTCCGTCAGCCCCGAATAATCTGTTTCACAGGTATGTCACAGAAGATGTCCCATTTGGACTAGTGCCCTTATCATCTTTCGGCAAACTCACCGGAGTACCAACAAAGTTAACCAACGCTGTAATACGTATTGCCTGCTCGCTTAATAACACCGATTATAATGCAGTTGGGCGAACAGCAGAAAAACTTGGACTTGCGAACTTTTCCTTAGAAAAGATCTCTAAATATGTCACAGAAGGAGCAAAGATACCTTTTTTTAAGTAAAACTAACTACATGGTAACTTGCATTAGACAGGAGTATATGTCAATGGGAAAAAAGCTTGAAACGCTGTTGATAACTCAAAAAGAGGTAGATTTAATTCTGAACATGGAAAATGTAGTTAAAATTGTAGAGAATACTTACAGAGAATATGGTCTTGGAAAAGTGAAAAATCCTGCGAAACTGAGGCTAGATTTAGGAAGGACCCAAAAATGGCCTGATTATAACGCTTTTGTAAATGCAATGCCTGCGTATATTGGTTCCGCCGATCTCGCTGGGATAAAGTGGGCTGGTGAATTCCGAAAATTCAGAAAAGCAGGAGCTGATCAAGGCTCTGACATTATCATTCTTTTGGACCCACGAATAGGAGTATTCAAAGCGATTCTTGACGGGACGAAAATCACAAATTTCAGGACAGGCGCCGAGGCGGTGATTGGGATGAAATACTTAACGAAAAAGCATTCCAAGACCGCAACTATAATAGGCGCCGGAGTTCAAGGTCGAACTGTTCTCCTAGCTATGAAAGGAATAATATCAGTTTCAGAAGTTCGTATCTTTGATATCAACCTTAGGGCAAGCGAAAAATATGTAGAGGAAATGAAAAGTAAAGTTCCCTACAAGCTTAATCGGACTTCAACATTGCAAGAAGCAATTACAGGCGCAGACATAGTAGTTACAGCAACAACTTCTAAAACTCCATTCATTACGAAAGATGTTGTAGAACAAGGTCAATTATTTGTTACGCTAGGATTCCGAGAGATACATGAAGACGTTCCAAGAATATCCGATAAAATTATAGTGGACAATTTACAGCAAAACATCGAACACAGCAATCTTCAATTAGCGCTGGAAAAAGGAAAAATCACAAAGAAAGATATTTACGCAGAAATCGGTGAGATTGTGACAGGAAAGAAGAAAGGTAGAGAAACTAACGACGAGATAATAATTTTCAGTCCAATAGGAATGGGATGTCTAGACGTAGCAGTTGCAGCGCACATATATGACAAAGCCATTAGAAAAGGATTAGGGACATGGTTTAGTTTTGTAGAGTATCAAGCAAGCGATTTCATTTCAGACTGATAAGGCTATCATTTTTGTAGAAGTAACAAGCAAAAGATTATCTGAAACAAATTCCACTGTGCACGCATAATGTAAAAGGAGAAAAAGAGACTGCTCCTGACCAAAGGTACTAATACGTTTGGGAGATAGCTAATAAGCCAAGTCAGTAACAAAGAGCGCGCGCAGTGATTTAAGAGCGCTTGCCTACCCAAAAAAAGGGAAGTTGCGGGTGATGTCTCCACTGTGGGTAGAGTTCAAACCTCAACATCCTATTCAGATTAAGCCATAGATTTCTTGAACGTATACTTGCGTTGTTATGAGGGCTTGACACTTGTTATAAATATGTATTCCGGATGTAGCTTTTCGGTTCATAAACCTTGTATGCAGCGAAAAGACACTGTCTAAGAGTATAACAATGCAAGCCTGTGATGAGGTTTAAAGAAATGAAACAAATAGCTGAGCCTAGAAGTATTGTTCACGCAGAGATTTTTAACGATAGGGTTCCTACAGGTGTTAAGGGGTTAGACGAATTAATCGAAGGAGGATTACCTAGAGGCAGCTTGACTATTCTAGCCGGATCGCCTGGCTCAGGCAAAACTATTGCTTCTGCTCAGTTTCTCCACCATGGCGCAACAGAATGTGGTGAAAACGGCGTCTATGTCTCCTTTTCGGAGCGTAAAGATGTTTTCATTAAGAACATGGAAAAGTTTGGCTTGGATTTTGCTGAATTTGAAAGGAGAGGTGTGTTTAAGTTCTTGGACTTTGCGACAACAAGAGAAACTGGAATATCTTCAACGCTTCATGCACTGCTCAAAGAAGCCTTCTCAATCAAAGCTAAACGATTGGTTGTGGATTCGTTTTCTGCGATGGCCTTAGCCTTTGAGAAGAAGATAGATGCTAGAGTTGTTCTTCACACATTCGAGAAATTAATGCGTCAAGCCGCCTGTACTACACTACTGCTGGTGGAGGTTCCTACAGGGAGTCTCAACTTGGGCCTCGGATTTGAAGAGTTCGTTGCTGATGGTTTGATTTTGTTCGAAACTATAGAAGACGAAACTGGAATCAAAAAAAGGGCAATAATACGCAAGATGAGGGGAACAAATCACAACCACAACTACAGAAATATCATAATTTCAGACAAAGGAATCTCACTAACGCCCTATATAACTTAGCGAATGTATGGCGCGGAAATAGTATTGAAAAACTCATGTCAATTGAACCTAATTATTCTTGAAGCGATAGACAAAGGTTTATCAATAGTGTGCGGTTCGGCTGCACCATCAGTTCTCTTTTTCCTAGAGAATTATGGTGCAATCAAATCAAAATCACACATTGAAAATCTGGAAAGTTTCTCAGAGGGCTTAGAGAAAATATTCGGATTTGGTTCAAAGGTAATAGAAAAAAAGATTCTGGAAGTTTTGTACTCAAATCTTCAGCTACCTCAACCCACTGAAATCCAAGACGAATTCGAGTTTGCGAAAGAAGTTGAGAAGATTTCCAATCTTTGCGAAGCTGACCAATTAGTGAAAAGAGAGAAGAAAAATTGAAAGAGAAGCGAAATACAGGCTCCATCTTCTTATCTCAGATACCAGATAATCGATACTGTATCGCAATGAAGACAAATGAAGGTGATTAGCGACAAAAAGGAAGAAATTAGAATGAACAGAAAAACTGAAGCGCTCCTGGCTACATGTGCGCTTGTACTGCTAGTCATTCTTAGTATCCTAACGTTTCCGACGAAGATGGTCATTGCACAAATCGGAGATATGCACAATCCAACAAGATACAATCTACTTGGGGCAACTTCTCATATTTCAGGCACTTTGACTGATGTTCAATTTGACGACGTTGCCTATATGAGTTTTGGAAGTTACTTCTCTGGAAAAGACATATCCGAGTTTGTCGATAATAATACATCAGATGTTGATGGCTCGGCAGATATTGGAACTCACAGCAATTTCTCGGCACAACAATATGGTCCAGATTCAATTTATGATACATTAAAGGAGCAGAATACAACTGCAACAGTAGATGACTGGGGAATTACCTCCAATTCCTTTACGGACACGTCGGTCCACTTGGAGTATCGATACTTGGGAGGGACGTCTCCCGACATTGACAACATGACAGTCACAAAGCTTCACATACGTTATAGTGGAACAGGAACGATGGCAATCGCGTTGTACACTGGAGGCACATTAATCGACCCAACAGGAGCCATAAAGAGAACCGAAGCATATAATGTTGCTGTATTTGCTGGGTGGAATGAGATAGACGTTTCAGATTATGACTGGGAAAAGAACGCCATCACATGGGTTGGATGGTGCCACAGTGGAGGCAACATTTATTATTCATCCAGTTCCGGGGAGTCGGGTGATTTCCAGTCGGCAAGAGGCAGATGGAGCCAGACTATCCCGTTCGATGCTAATGAAACCAGCTCAATGCCTACGAGTCCCGGTTCTGGTTCTTTCGTTAGTTACTGGTACGCCATTTATGTTGAATACGAAGCACCCAACTACGAAATGGACTTGGAAGTTCAATGGACAAGTGCAGACTACGACGAAACAAATGAAGAGTTAGCTATCCGCATCGACAAAGGAAACAATACATATTCTCTTGACGCCTTAGGTGGATTCATGATAATTGGTGATGGAACACCTGATTGGGGTTCAACAACAGGCACCATCTCGTTTTGGATCAAGTTGGACACAGTTGCCGGCAGACCGTGGGGTCAACATGAAAACATGGAAACAAGATTTTCCGGTTCAAACTTAGTTCTTGACTGGGGAGCTGCAGGTTCCCTTACAAGTAGCACCAGCTTTACTGCTGGTAAATGGTATTTCATAGCCATCGTGTGGGACGAAAACACGGACGATCTACATTTATACATTGGAGATAAAAACAGCCCTCCCACACAAGATGCCTATAACAACCTGTGGGCGTCTACAGTATCAACAGTAGGTGTCACACAGAACAATTTTATGGCATCAAAAGCTGGCGTAGATCCAATAGATGGGCATGGAGATGATTTGAGATACTGGAATACTGATACAAGCTTAACAGAAATACTGAGCAACTACAATGCCGAACTCACTGGATTGGAAACCAACCTCAGGTCTTACTTCAAGCTAAACAGCGATTTAGACGACATAGGGCCTGACAATAACGATGGTTTAATCCTCGGAAGCTACTCATTCTCTTCAGACGTGCCATGCGACTCACCGCCTACTGAAAACGTCCAAGTTGATGTTTGGAATGGCGGTTCATGGCAGACCCTTTTCACAGATCTCGCAATAGGATGGAACAATGTTTCAATTTCTCCACTTCTAAACTCGGCAACGTTTACAATTCGCTTGAAAGGAGAAGTAGAGACAAACGATACGAAGCAAGACAGTTGGAGAATAGATGTTGCGTTGCTACACGTTTGGTCCAAAGAGCATACAGCAGAAGTTGAATTTACCGGCCTGAGCAATGAAGAAAACTGGTCTCAATTAACATGGATGGTTGTCAGCTCATGGACAACTAGCTCAGTAAATGTTACCTTACAACTCTATAATTATACGCTTGGTGATTATTCATCAAATGGAAACGGATGTCTGAGTTACATCTCAAGCATCCTTCCAGGGGAAAGTGAAACTGCTTACCAAACAATAACTCTCAACCCAAATCATTTCAGAAATGCTACTAGTTACTGGAAAATGAAAATCAAGGGGGTCAAAGCTACAGATTCGGAATTCACACTAAGAGTAGATCTAGTTAAGTGCGAGTCTCTAACTCCACGGGAGGTTGCTGTTTTGTTCGTGACCATATCACCGAAGGACCCGTATAATGGTGAGATTGTAAGGATTAACGTAACAGTTCGAAATGAAGGTGGAAAAACGGAAACCTTCAACGTGACTGCTTATTACAACGATACCCAAATTAGCAAGAAACTTGTCTCAAATCTGGTCTCAGGCATTGATACCACCCTTGAATTTAGTTGGAATACTACAAAAGCCTTCCCGGCCACGTATATAATTAAGGCAATAGCCGATGCCATACCTGGAGAAGCAAACACGACGAACAACACCTACATCTATGGCTTAGTGAAAGTTGCCATTCAAACACCATCTTGGCCATTTGAATGGACTATAGGGATCTGCTGCATATTAGCAATTGGAGTTCTACTCCCTTTTGCCATAAAGCTTAGACGCAAGAGAAAAGCACACAAACTAACTGAGTCTACACTTACATTCCATGAACAATTTGGTGTGAATCAGCAGCAATTGGTTGGAAGAAAAACACTTCTAGAGGTTGACCCAACCTTAGGTTACCACAATGCCCTTTTTGGTTTAGTTTCCAAAGCGATCAGTAACGGTGAGCAAATTGTTATCTTCACAAGAAAGAACAGTGCACTACAAACGGCATTCTCTGACAAGGAAGTAGAACTCTTTCTATTAACTCCAAAGATATCCTCTTCTAAACGAATTAGCAAAAAAGAAGTTCTCATTCCTGTAAACGATCTTTCAGTTCTATTAGACACTCTTGCCAAAGTTCCAAAGAAAAAGAAAGGAAAACCCTTAACAATCCTATTCGACAACCTATCGGACACAATATTAATGTGCAGATTCGAGAAGACCTACAAATTTCTGCGCTTTCTTCTTGAAGCAATATCTTCACCCAAAGTAACGGCTTTATTCATTTTTAACCCAACTGCACATGATCCCGCGATTTCATCTTCCATTAGAGGTCTGTTTCAATTCCGATTGACTGATTTAAGAACTAAGCAAATGTCGAGACTCTAAGGGCAAATGCCCAATACATCTTCGTGCTAGCGTTAAACGTCTACCTTACAAGCATGTAGTTTAGTTTCGGTGTTAATACTTGATCCACACACACAGCCTTCCACTTTCCAACCTTCCAACATGCAGAACCGAAGGTGCTTGTTCTGTGCTAGAGGTGTGGAAAGTTGTTCTAAGCTGGAAGGTTTAGGAATCCAGTTTAGAAACCAAAGATCTAAAAAAAAGGCAACCTAAAAAGGGGAAGATTAGGATACGGCAAACTAAACGTCACTATCTTACTTTTTAATTGCTAGCTTTGCACCACAAATAGAGCACTTACCTTCTGCCGTAATTTTTGGTTTTTCTCCAACCTCTGCTCCACAGAGTCCGCACTTTACCATAAGAATTCACCTCCACGAATCCAATTGTTTTATTACGGATTTCTATTTGGAAGGTCAGAGCTTTTAAATGTGTGTGACTGTGGCAAAACAGCAACATAGATTTAAATAATATATGAATCAACCATGAAATATGAAACCGAGAAATGGCCATCTTTTATTTTTCGTGATCATCTTGCTAATGTTTTCTGTGCGTAACGTTTTCGCTCATGCACCTGACAAACCAACCGACAATGAAAGCCTTGCAGCAGCTTATGCGATATCCGATCCTACGAAGTCTTGGGCTCTCTATGCAGAACTTCATGAAGGAGGAGAAGCTCAATATTACAAGTTTGACTTGCCGCAGAATGAAAGGCTTCTCGTTCAGTTGTTTGTTCCAACTTCGGAGAAGAGCAGTTTCGTTCCCAACTTGGTTGTTATGGGTCCTGGGATAACCTCTCAAGATGCTGTGCCTGAATATGTGGAGACTGTAGAGGCAGTGGGAATAATGTTGTTGGAGGGGCAGCGTTCTTCTAGTCCCACCTATGAACCTTTTACTCCAAGCAGTTTCTACGAATTAGCGAGTTTAGACCAAGAAGTCAGTGCTGGTGGAACCTATCATTTAGCGGTTTATGAGCCTTCTCAAGGAGGCCACTATGGCTTAGCCATCGGCTACAAAGAACAGTTCGGATTAGATGAATTTATCAGAATACCAATAGATGTTATAGGCATTCATCAATGGGAGGGCCAGTCTTTACTCTTCATCTTTGCTCCACTGATACTCACGCTAGTCATCGGCCTTGCAATCTTAGTTCTGAAACGTCCTGCCACATTGCGAACATTGTTTGGAGGGATCGGAGTTTTTGCTGGTCTCCTATACCTAGGCAGCGGATTCATGACATTGACTCAAACGATTCTAGCCTTGACAACTGCTAATCCAGACTTGGGTGTAGTCTTGACCGCAATCTTCGTTCTGATACCGATTCTATTGGCTCTGGCAATTTTTCGACTTACGATTCACCGGAAGCAAATAACTGCTAGAACAAGAGTCTTCATGGCGGTTCTAGGAGTTCTGGGGCTTTTCGCTTGGGCAGGTCTCCTGATAGGCCCTGCCTTAGCATTAATCGTTTGTTTTCTTCCCTCCAGGCGTTTTTAGCGAAACAGTAAATATTCATATAGAACACAAGTTAGAGCGGTGGGTTACTTGACGATAGTTAAATTGCCAAAGATGGAAAAACATGAAATAAATCAACTTATTCGAGAACAAATGCTTTGTCGGATTGCTTTCAAAGGAGATGAGTATCCGTATATGGCTCCGTTTCAGTACGTTTTGATGAATGGATCCATCTATTTTCACTTTACAGATTATGGTAAGAAGATGAAGCTGCTTGAGAGAGATAAGCGTGTTTGTGTTGAGATAGAAAAGTATAGGCAAGATCTTAGCGAATATAGCTTTGTTGTCTTAAGAGGGACCTTAAAGGTTGTCACCAACCCTCATCAGAGAGCTAAAATCATAAGAAGAATGGCTGAAGAAGGGGAACAAAAACTTTCACCAAACTTCCTCGCTGCTCACGGTTTCAAAAAAGAGGAAGGGTGGTCTTCATTTACCCCCGAAAAACCTTTGGTTATAGTTAAACTCGAGAAGGCAACTCAAGAAATAGGCTTTAAATCTCCTTGATTCAATTCTAAGCTTTTTGACCAAGATTTTTGATCGCAAGAATAATTCTTTCTCAAGTTATTTACCCTTAGTAGAAATGCGTTCATATCCTTCTCTACATCTCGAGCAGCGATTGATAAGTTGCTTAAGATTCTTCTCTCTGTCTATAGAACCTATCATCTTGGTTTGCTTCCATTTCTTACTTATTGCAGAGTAATGTCCGTAATTCCTGCGTTTCATCTCCTTGGCTAGCTCATTGTGACGGTTAAACAGACTATGAACTTCAAGTAGACCCTTCTCTAAATAGCCTTTAACAGAATTCCCATGACTGATAGTTCCGATAAACATGTGAATTTCTGCGTGTTCCCCCAGCAAATGCTGTCTACACATGATTCTGGGATCAACCATCCACATTCTCATAGTTTGGCAACCGGCAGATCTTGCATTTCAAGTTGTTGTCTGTAATAGAGCTATCTTCCACAGGCTCTTATAAACTGCGAAGTACAAACTGCGAAGTACATTGTATACAGTGGAAGCGAGAAGTAGGATATCAGACCTTTTAGGGTCCTACTTAGGTAGATATCTCCATCTGTATCGGGTTCCAATCCCAGCGAATCCACAATAACTGTTCCGCTAAATGCTACCTTTGCTCACTAACCTGTAAGCCTCTTCAAATTAATTGTCCTCGCCGATGGAAACGCTTAATGCGGATTGAGACAATTGATGTTCTTCTGTCGTAGCTAGGAGCGTTGTTAGCTTGGTCTTGCTTGACCCTTTAGTAGCACTTGTAGTTTCATTCATCCTTCTAGCAGCCATGTTATACAAACGTGTGAGTATAGGCGTAACGTTAGTTTCCAGCGCAATAATTATGAGCTTCCTTTCAATGGGTTTAATAGGTGTTTTCAAGGTCTTAATTGAAACTACTTTTAACCTACTTACAATATCACTTGTGGCAGTGACTTTCGGAATAATGGTGCTAAGCCTTCTTTACAAAGAAACACAAACCTTAGAATCTCTCAGCAAAAGCTTTAGCGGCCTCCTCAGAAATCCTAAGCTCATCATCAGCGCACTTCCAGCCATAATAGGACTGCTTCCAGTACCTGGAGGAGCCTTGATGTCTGCACCGCTTGTTGAGACAGAAGCTGAGAAGCTTGGATTGAAGGAAGATAAGAAAACCTATGTGAACGTTTGGTTTAGGCACATAATCTTTCCAGTGTATCCCATGAGCCAAGTTCTAATACTTACAGCAACGCTTACAGAAGTATCGATAACCTCGATAGTTTTAAGTCAAATTCCCGTTGTTGTCGCCATGACAGTTGTAGGATATTTCGTGGTCCTTAAGAAGGTCACTGTTGCTGACACTGTTGTTCAAAAGACGAAGTTTCAAGAAAATCTTAGGATTTTCCTTATATCGTTTTCGCCCATTTTAGTAATGATTCTGACTGTTGTGATTTTTGGAGTCAACGTTTCCATAGCGGCGTTTGTCGGAATAATATTGTTGCTTTTAATCACAAGACCTAATCGACAAATTCTTATTAAAACAATTTCAAACGTCGCAGTCTACAAGATAGCTTTGGCTGCATACGGTGCTATGCTGTTGCGAAGCGCCACAATGGCTTCTGGAGTTTCAGAAGTTCTTGGTCAAACAATAGCAACATCGAACGTGAGCGAGGTCGCATTATTGGCAACGCTTCCAGCAGTTTTAGGGTTCCTCGTCGGTTCACCTTATGGAGGCATAGCTATAAGCCATCCAATCATGGCTGGAACATTGAATTTCACTCCGAGCAGTGCAAGTCTGCTTTACATTTCTGCCTATTTCGGATATTTAGCCGCTCCAACTCATCTCTGCTTAGCTCTGACTGCTGATTACTTCAAGTGTCCATTAAACAAGATTTACAAGTATTTGGCACCATCACTGGCGATATCTTTTGCGGTAGCCCTACTGGTCTACCATATATTGTAGCGAGCCAGTTCAATTTGACTCGTAAGAATTAGTTTCATCTGTTTCCTTTCTATTTTTTTTACATAAACTATGTAAAACCAGCCGTCAAACTCTGTAAAGCTTATCTACGTGTTTGTGTTTCTTGAGTGAAAGTTTAATTGAGATAAAACGCAAGATAAGGGGAGGCTCAAATGAAACATCTGATTCACAACGGTGCCCTCATTCCCAAAAGACCCGAATGGAGAAAACTCCACATAAGCGTGCAAGGCAAACGCATAGACTTGACGCCAGAACAAGAAGAAATGGCTGTTGCATGGGTTACGAAACTTGGTACAGCATACGTCGAAGATCCCGTTTTCATCGAAAACTTCTTCCTAGACTTCCGCAAAGCATTAGGTACAAAAAAGAAGGTTCCACCAGAAGACTTTAACTTTTCACCTGTAATAAAGCAGGTTGAAAGAGAGAAAGCCTACAAACTGAGCCTTACAAAAGAGGAAAAGAAAAAGTTAGCTGCTGAACGCAAGGCAATTAGAGAGAAAAACAAAGAGAAACACGGCGTTGCCATAGTGGATGGGATTAAAGTAGAAGTTGGTAACTACACCGTTGAACCCTCCAGCATTTTCATGGGGCGAGGAGATCATCCGTTACGGGGACGTTGGAAACGTGGCGCAGGCAAGAGCGACATAATCCTCAATCTTTCTCCTGATGCGCCAAGGCCGCCGGGTAACTGGAAAGAGATTTTATGGCAGCAAAATAGTATGTGGATAGCCAAGTGGGATGACAAACTTCGAGGCAAAGAGAAATACATTTGGCTAGCAGATTCTTCTCCTATAAAGCAACAGAAAGACATCGAAAAGTTCAACAAAGCTATTGAGCTTGGCAGAAAGATAGAAGAAGTCAGGAAACACATATTGTCCAATCTAGATGCGGATGAGGTTACAATACGTAAGATAGCCACGGTCTGCTATTTGGTAGATGCTTTGAAACTGCGTGTGGGAGACGAGAAGGACACAGATGAAGCGGACACGGTGGGCGCGACAACACTTAGATCTGACCACATAACTTTTGGAAAAAACGGCGTGGTGATTTTTGATTTCTTAGGTAAAGATGCTGTCAGGTGGCAAAAACGAATAAGACCGCCCAAACAGGTTGTTGACAACATTAAAGAGTTTATGAAATCAGCTATGTCATCAATTTTTGAAGGAGTAGGATCGAAGAACGTCTCACTTTTTCTCGACGAGGTTGCGCCTGGCGTTTCGGCTAAGGTCTTCAGAACCTATCATGCCTCTAGAGTAGTGGCTGATTTTCTTAACAGCTCTGACATTTCCAAGCCTGACCCAGAATATGAAAAGAAACATGTTGCCACTATGGCCAATTTGGAAGCCGCTATCATTTGTAATCATAAGAGAAAACCTCGGAAGAATTGGGAGGAGTCTTTGGTGAAGAAGATGGAAAGGTTGAAGAAGCTGAGAGCCAGAAATACTCCTAGTGCAAAGAAGCGAGCTAAGATTCTTCAATCTAAGATTAATGCTTTCCGTGAAACTAGGGATTACAATCTTGGAACTTCTTTGAAAAGTTACATTGATCCTCGCATCTATTACAAGTGGGGGCAGAAAGTGGATTTTGACTGGAAGCTTTATTACCCTAAGGCGTTGCAGAAGAAGTTTTCTTGGGTGGAGCGCGAAACTGTTTAAATTTTTTCGAAGCGTATGATGTAGACTAGCTGGTTTTCGTTCCATTCACCGTGCTTCTCTCTCCAAGAGTCTCTAAACTCTTTTAGCGTATAGTTGCCCTCTGCTTTGGCGTCTTTTTCGGTGAAATACTTCAAGCGTTTCCTTTCAACTGAAATCACGCGTAAATCTGCGAAGTGTGGCTCCAGTACTGTGGCATAAGCTATCTTGCCGGCTTTTATTTCTAGATCCGGAGGAGTTGTTCTTGTGATTTGGGTTTGTAAGCCTTTTAGAATGGGTTCTTTGTTAGCTGCCGTGAAAGTGAGTTCGCAAGGTTCTTCGATGATTTCTTCCATGATTTCTTCAATAGGTTTTTCTGGTTCTTTGGCGGCTTTTGCGATGACTCGTCGTGCTTTTCTGCCGTGAACTGGTTTGCTGGCGATTTCTTTGGCAACTTCTATTTGTCTTGTTGGTTCTTCGATTAGTTGGGTGATGGTGAGGGCTGTGCTATAGTCGAGTTTACCTAGTTCTCGTGGTACGCCTACTTTTTCTGGTGGTGTAATCATTTTTTGAATTTCTACTGGTGCTTTTGTTAGTTTGAGCCAGTTATTGACAGTGCCGGAGGATACGCCGATTTTCTTTCCGATAACTTCCTTTGAGGGATATTTTTCTGGGTATTTCGTTAGGAGTTGCTTGCAGCAGTTTCCTTTTTCCACTGCGTTAAGATCCTCTCTTTGTATGTTTTCTATTAGGTTTAGCTCTATTACTTGTTCGTCTGTGAAGTTTCGAATTATTGCGGGGACTGTTTTTAGTCCTGCTTGCTGTGATGCGCGGTAGCGTCGTTCGCCTACCACAACTTCATATTCGTTGTCTATGGGGCGGATTATGAGTGGTTCTAGAAGGCCTACTTGTTTGATGCTGTCAGCCAACTCGTTTAGTTTTTCGATGTTTATGCCGAGGCGGGGGTTTAGTCTGTTTGGACGAATTCTGCTCAGTTCGATTTCCTTCAGTTCAACCATGCGTTGCCCTTTCTCCTTTTCTTTTTAAGAAGTGTTGCTTGATCTTATAAACTGCGTGTGTTGGTTGTGTGTGCCTAGTCTTAAGGCTAGGTTTTGTTTGGCTTCTAATATGGTTAGTTATTTGAGGGAGCATTAGGTTTTTAAGTGACAAAAGATGTTTTCGAGTGTTATTGGTGGATATTGACATGAGTTTTGCTGTAGAGGCAGAAAGTCTCGTGAAGGTTTTTGGTGATATTAGAGCTTTGGATGGTTTAAGCTTCAAGATCAAACCTGGTGAAATTTATGGGCTCATTGGTCCCAATGGTGCTGGAAAGACAACGGCGCTTAGAATTGCTGCAACATTAATTTTGCCAACTTCTGGTTCCGCGAAAGTGTACGATCACGATGTGGTTAGCGAGGCTTCAGAAGTTCGCAAGCTTATAGCCTATCTTCCAGAGGAGGCGGGAGCTTACAAGAATCTTTCTGGAGATGAATATCTTCGGTTTATGGCTAAGTTCGGCTCAGAAAGCAACGAAGTCCTTGAAGAGACGGTTAGAAGTGCTGAAGAGATTTCTGGGCTTGGCGATCGTTTACGCGATAAGGTGAAGACTTATAGTAAAGGAATGAAACGTCGGCTTCTCGTAGCTAGAGCCCTTATGACAAAGCCGAAGTTGGCAGTGTTAGATGAACCGACAAGTGGATTGGATGTTCTTCATTCGGTTCATGTCAGAGAAATCATTAAACAGTATGTGGAGAAACACGGTGTTTCCGTTTTGCTCTCCAGTCACAACATGTTGGAAGTCGAATATTTGTGTGAAAGAGTTGCTCTGATTGATCATGGAAAAATTGTGGCGGAAGGAACCCCGGAAGAGTTAAAGTCGAAGAATAAGGTTGAAAATTTGGAAGAGGCTTTCGCGAAGGTGGTTGGTCTTGCTTAAAGGCTTAGGAAACGTTGTCGTAAAAGAGCTCAAAGAATTACTGCGCGATCCGAAGATTCTTATTGGAATGATTCTTGTCCCGCTTGTGATGTTCCCAATCATGGGATTCGTTATCAGAGGAGCTATGGAATCAACAGAAGAGCGTCTTCAAAGCCTCCAAATAGGTGTCGTAGATTTTGACCACGGCATCATTGCCAAAAATTTGACAGACTTCCTTGATGACTTAGATACCGTGATACTTGTCAACATTAGTGCTTCTAATGTGGAGGAAGCTGTGGAAATTTTGCAGACAGAGACAAACGCAACAGATCTTATAGTGATTCCCGCAGGATTCACAGAAAATGTGTCGCAAGCAAATCCAGATAAATATCCTGTAAATGTCGAAGTTTACAGTGTTTTTTCTGGTGCTGGCGGGATTGCTGAGACGGCGACTTCCTCAGTTGTTAGTGAGTATTTGGAATATTTCAAAAAGACGTTGGCGCCTGATCCGTTTCAAACAGTGCCGAAGTCAATCGTCAAGGGTAAACCTACAGATGTTCCACCCAGCGTGCTTTTCAGTATAATGTTTTCGCAGGTTTTCGCTTTGCCCATAACCGTAAGCATATTACTTGTTTTTTCTATGCAAATTGCTGCCACTTCTGTGGCTTCGGAAAAAGAAGAAAAAACTCTGGAAACCCTACTGAGTTTGCCCATAAGCCGCTTTACTATCTTGTTCGGAAAGCTAGCAGGATCAACTATCGTGGCGGCTGTAGGCGCAATTGCCATCATTGTAGGGTTCAACTATTACATGGGATCTTTCATGGTTATGGGCGACATGGGTGTTTCGCTGGATCTTGCTGCCATTGGTTTGGCCCCAACTCTTCTTGGATACCTAATTCTAGGCGCGTCGGTTTTCGCATCTTTGCTTTCGGCTCTTGCGTTGGCGATAATCATATCTGCTTTTTCTGAGGATGTTAGGGGTGCGCAGTCAATCGTTGGTTATCTTTACGTCATTATTATGTTGCCCATGTTCATCATTATGTTTACTGATTTCAATTCCTTACCATTGGCGGCTAGGATAGTTTTGCTCGCCATTCCTTATACTCATCCAATGCTGGCGGCGCAAGCTACTCTCACCGGAAACTTTTTGATGGCGATTTTTGGCGTTGTCTATGTTGTTCTTTTTACAGTCGCCTTGCTTTACATAGCTGCAAAGCTGTTCGCTACGGAAAAAATTTTGACTGCAAAGTTAAGGTTTAGAGGTTTTAGGCTGAGAAAAAAGAAAGGCTAGCGTTTAGGGCTTAAACTTTAAGCCAACCAACTTGGGTTAGGTTTGGGGTTAAAATTTAATGCCCACACACACCACCCTAATGACGCTATACTTTTAGGTTTGGTTTCAAGGTATTATGATTTGGGAAGAAAAGAAATGCAAAAAATCACAATATTCTCTTGGATGATAGTCTTAGTTCAGATTTTGATTGGCATCTATTTCTACCCTCAGATGCCTGAACAAATGGCGATTCATTGGAATATTAGTGGAGTAGTTGATGGTTATTCCTCAAAGATTTGGGGGTCATTCTTGTTACCGTTAGTTTCAATTGCCCTTTTTTTATTATTTCTTGGGATTCCAAAAATTGACCCGCTTAAGAACATTGAAAAATTCGGAAAGTATTATTGGGGATTAGTTGTTTCGTTGCTTGCCTTTTTGCTATATTTAGATTCCTTAGTGATTTCTTGGAATTTAGGTTTGGTTAACTTTAGCATGTTTCAAGCATTGGCTCCACCAATTGGCATACTTTTCTACTATCTTGGTGTTGTAACAGAAAATGCGAAGAGAAACTGGTTTGTCGGAATTAGAACTCCGTGGACTTTAAGCGATGAAAATGTATGGGATAAGACTCATAAATTAGGCGGTAAACTGTTTAAAATCTGCGGAGTTTTAGCCTTGTTTGGAATCATTTCCGAATGGTTCGCTCTATTCCTGATTCTTGCACCTATAATTCTTGTGATTGTCTATCTGACCACATATTCATACTTTGAGTATAAGAGACAATAACCAAATTTTTTTGTTAAAATTTAACCTGCATTATTACTCAGCTGGAGTTGCAGAATTTTTTTCTGGTTAAAATTTAACACCAACCAACCAATCCTATGCGCGCGCACCCTGCACGCAACAGCTACATGACATACATACGTGCACGCAAACTCTTCGAAACACATAAGTCTTATTTGGTCTTTTCATAACCTAATATTGGTGGGGAGTATTGCGTACGAGAGTCGGTAACTCGCAATTTTTCATGGTTGGGGCTATTGGCTTTCTTGTTGGCTTCTTTGCATGGTTTTTTTGGCTTCTGCTTGCTGTTTCAACTTGGCTCTCCTATTTTTGGGGATTTGGGCACCTTAATTATATGAGTGGAATCTTCTTTCAGAACTGGGCTTTTCACACGATTTTCCGCAGTCTTTTGTCTCTCTCGCTTGCCCTAGGAAGCTTCGGATGTTCTGCTCTGAAGCAGAAGTATGGCTCGAACTTGGCACTTGGATGCGGAGTGTTGTACCTAGCCATCTCCGCTGTTCTGACTTCTTCTCTGATTATACCGATATCGAATTTATCCCGTCTCCTGTGGTACATCTACTACAATCCTGCAACGCTACTTAATGTTGGGCTACTAGTTTTGGGAGCCACCTTGCTATCGATTCGAAAGTCCCTTCCCAACTCCCATAAGGCTCTATGGATCGGACTCATTTTCATCCTAATCTCAGCACCCACATTGACGTGTTTCGTCAATGTAATTTGGTATTGGGGCTTCGAATTTTGGCTTTTGCTTTTTGGCTGGCTCTATGCAATCAACGCTATAGCAACAGCTAGGTTTATGCTTCAAATGCGTGCTTGATTGGGTCTGGGATTAAACTCTTACCCAACCATCCAAGCGCAAACACACACAGGAAACTTTATGCCAAGTGAACTATTGGAAATAATAACGGATGTGGACCAAATGAAAATTCTTGTGTGTTTAGAGGTTGGCTCTGGCGGCACTGGAGCCTTTGTTCCAGATTGTCCTGGTTGCTGGGTCTTTGGAAGAACTCCTGAAAGTGCCCTAAAAAAGGTTAGGGCTGCCGTGGTTGAGTGGCTTGAGTGGCTGAGAAGGCATGGCGAAAGGCCTCGCATCAAGACCGACAAAATAGATCTCGTAGAAAGCGAAATTCTCCGGGTCACTTATAATCCAGTAGAGGCTGGCAAGCCTGAGCCATTGTTTTGGTCTGAGGTTCTCCCGACTAGTAGTGAAGAGATTGAAAGGACAATACGGTTGATGAAATATTCTCGCAGTGATTTGATGAAACTTGTTTCAGCTTTAGACAAAGAAGTTCTTGATTGGCAACCGCCTGAAAAGCCTCGTACAATCCGAAACTGTTTGAGACACATAGGAATTGTAGAATGGTGGTACATCACACGTCTTGACATAGATTTACCTGAGGAATTTCCGGAAGATGTTTTCGAATTACTTCATTCTACAAGAGAAGTTGCACTATACAACCTGCAAAATTTATCAGAAGAAAAATGGAGTGGAGTCTTCCAGCCAAGGAAGCATGTGGACCCGGACGCGGTGGTTTGCAATCTCTGGACAGCTAGAAAAATGTTAAGAAGGTTTGTTGATCATGAAAGGTTACATACAAGATACATCGAGAAAGCCCTAGAAATCTTCCAAAATAGAAAATAACACTAGGTTCAATAGGCTAATTCTAACGCTTATCTAAGGAAAAAGCCTGAAAAAACGCTCAAAATTTTAAGGTGAAATGGCGCCGGGTGTATGGGATTAAAATTTAACCCAACCAACCAACCAACTTGGACGACGGTAAACGGTTAACGGACGGCTAAAAGACCTGTATACACTTGATTTGGACACCATTCTATGGATAAGAATGGGATAGGAATAAGGAAGGATGGAATAGAGAATAGAGTGAGGGGTAAAAATCAAAGAAAACTTACCCCTCATGCATGCAATGGCTTGTTGTTTCCCTAAATAAATTCTAGGGATCTCTACTTTTTTCCTTCTTGCGAAGATTTATAATATAAAATGAAATGAATTACCGAGTCAGCAAGAGAGAGAAGGATAGGGTGAGAGTTATCAAAAAGTTTCTCATGAAAAGTTTGGCGAAGCTTTCTAGAAAGCCAAAGGTGAAGGTCTCACTCAAGCGGTTAGAGGGCTTCATCGTAGATATTGGTGCTGGTGGAGAAGGTGTGATAGCCAAAACATGTGGAAGGAATACGGTGGGTGTAGACATTAATAAGGGGGAAATTGATGAAGCTAGGTCAAGGGGTTCTCTTGCTCATTGGGTTTTGTGTGATGCGTGCTTCATGCCCTTCAGAAATGGCAGTTTTGATGTGGCCACATTTTTCTTTTCACTTATGTACATTAAGACGCCCAAAAGAAAGTGGGCTGTATTCGTGGAGGCTAGAAGGGTTCTCAAATCAGATGGACTACTCTGTTTATGGGACGCAATAATTCGTGAAAAACCAGACCTATACGTTGTATTTGTGGAAATCAGTCTGCCAGATGGAGAAGAAATCTTTACAGGATACGGAGTGAGGGGAAAGGAAAAGGAGCAAAATCTGGAACTCATAAACAAGTTAGCCATTGAAGCAGGGTTCAAAGTTACCAGTGCTGAATCTCACAAGAATTGGTTTAGAGCATGTTTTCATTGAATACCTCTGTTGGTGTGTTGGAGGGATTAAAATTTAATCCAACCAACCAACATGTCGTCAGTTTTGTGTGTGGGATAGAGATTCTATCCAACCAACGACACATCAATAGATGTAAGGGATTAGCCTCTTTGTTTTTCTCTTATAATCTTCGTAATCTGGACCGAATGCTTCGACAAGCATTTCTTCTTCAAGCTTTATTCGGAGCAGTAGAAAGACTGTTCCAATTATAACTAATAGAATTCCATATCCACTCGAAAAAATCGATACAATACCAAAGTTTCTTAGTATTTCACCTAAGTATAATGGATGACGAACGTGTTTATAGAGTCCATCTTTCACCAACTGTTGACCTTCAACAATTCGAAGTCGTCCAGTTGAAACAAGATTATCAAATCCAGCTTTCTTTCTAAGCTGCAAACGTGCCTTCTCCCGCAAATACCCTCCAATTACTACTAAAGCTAAACCAATGAGACCAAAAAACTGAAACTTCAGATTTTGGAGAAAAATGAAATCTAAGACTGCTACAATAAAACCAATACTTGTGATTAAAAGGAAGGGGAGTAATGTCCAATCTTCCCTGAAGGATTTCTTGACTTTTGACAAGAAATTCACTTAAAGATACCTATCATTGTGAGGATTAAAATTTAACGCACACACACACAAAAAAATGACCGAAACCCCATTTCTGAGAAGAGATTCCACGCATGCTTATCAAAAGAGCTAACCACAAATGAGAATTTGAGGTTTGACTTTCAACTCAAAGTTATGTTTTCTCTTTGTTTTTGAGTAATACCTGTGTAAACAGGAGCACTAATCCTAGTGCCAGTCCGTAAACGATTGCTCTGTTCAGCGGTTGTGACCATCCTGTCTCCAACAGGACTGGAAGATAGTTCAGAGTTCCATGTAGAGCCGCAACGAGATAGAGAGACCCTGTCAAATGATACAGTAACCCTACAAGAAGGAACAGAATAGTGCCAGTCAATACTTCAAGAGCTGACAGGGGACTAGCCAATAGATGGAAGAGGACGAATGAAACAGCGACCACTGGAATACCAATGTGAGCGCCGTAACTCTCCACAAACCTCGTCTGTAGATACCCCCTAAATGCGATTTCTTGCCAGAAGCTATTCAATATGGCTGCGGTTGCTCCGGTCAAGACTGCAACTGGAGCAATACTTGGCGTCATTGGTGCTTCTGCAATCCCTTGTGCGATACCCAGCCCCAAAGAGAAGAGTTCCAGAACACCGCCAAGTAATACTCCTACACCGAAAAAGATGAACAAGGTGGGTTTCCATGCCAAGCCGATTCCAGCCCAGCTGAAATCTCTCCTTTCTAACTTGGTGGTAAGCACATACATCAACCCTGCTACTGCGATGAGGTCCATGGTGCTTGATACTATCTGCGATTCGCTTGTATCATTGAGTAAGCCAATTCCCCTGAGGATTGTGCGATTCAAGACAATTATCGCCAACACGGAGAAAGCTACTATGAACAGATTCCAATATGCTCTGACAGTTCCCGTTTCATTCCTGAGTAGTTGAACAAACATATCCTGCCAATCACCCGAACCAAATTATGTCGATTCCGCTATGACTTTTCTCATAACTAGCTAGAATAAATGTTTGGGTTTGGGGTTAAAATTTAACGCACACACAAAAAAAAATCAACTGCGAAAAGCTGACGCTGGATAAATGCTAGTTGAAAATCAGCGTCGGCGTAAGAATGCTCGCTTGCGCTCGCAGCTGAGATTCAGCTTGAAGGTTGAAAGGCAATAGGAAGAAGCAAGGCATTTTACCTATTCAGTAAGATAGAACTCAAAGGGGTAAAATCGAGAAAAAATTATACCCCTCCTAACTGGTTCTTTGAATGTTTGTTCAAGAGAAATCTAATGTCGTAGACAGTACTGGAATATAGAAAAAAGAGAAAAGGATTGTTAGTGAATTTGCGTTTTGAGTAGTCTTCGTTTGTATGTGGCTATGGCCGCTGTAAGCACTATGAGTATGAGTAGCATTGATGTCCATGTGGGAAACTCTGGAACTATTATTACTTCTTGTGTTGAATGGTTGTAAGTGAAGTATAGGTAACTATAGGTGGTATTAGAACATGGCAACAGATTGCATTGGACTTCTGTGCCATTAACGAAAACTTGGTAGGTTTCATTCATCAAGGCTCTTGGAATACAAATTCTACAGAAGCCAGTAGTATCAGTTTCGCCAGTAACATTGAAGCTTATTGCGGTGCCATTGAATTGAAAATCAGATATTGGTTGATACCACCAGGAGGAATTGCAGATGATTTGAACATGATATTCTGAAGTAGCTTTGAAGTCCGAGAACATTCCCATTAGCGGATAGTTGTCTGTGTTATTTGCATCTATAACGTGTGCTGTGTCGCCTATACCATCACTACCAGTCTCATTCTGGAAAGGACCACTGAACAGGTCAGCTCCGTTGTAGCGGTGCCATGGGCTCTCGTAGTAGTTGCCGCCCAAAGGATAGCCAGCATCCAACGTGGTGGAAAGGGGGCAATGAAAATCTGTGGGGTGATTGATGAAATTGTTGTTATAGATTGTGTTGTTAGAACCACCAGAGAAATAGATGCCATTATAGGTGTCTTTTATGGTGTTTCCAGAAATAATGTTGTTTGAAGAAGCCCCGCCCCGTATTCCATACCCGTAAAATCCATCAATATAGTTTCCAGAAATTATGTTGTTTCCAGAAGTTTGTCCGAGAAAGATGCCATGTCTCTCAACTTTGCTAGGTGCTGTTATGGTGTTTCTAGAAATGGTGTTATGAGGAGCATAGAGGTCCATGTAGATGCCGCAGGAGTCGAATGCTGTTATTTTGTTTCCAGAAATCATGTTGTTAGGAGCAAACGAAAGCAGGATGCCGTATTCAAATGCTTTTATTTCCATATTCTTGATTGTTACGTTGCTTCTCCATGACAGGTCTATCCCTGTTCCGCTTCCTGTGCCTTGAAGGGTGTAGCCTGCCCCATCAACCACAATGTCATCCCTCTCCACAATAATCTCACCATTAATGTTGTCTGTGAAGGTGTAGGTAACATTGTCAACTGTCATAATGTCTGTTGTGCCCTCAATGCTTCCATCAGCTTTAATAGTAATGGTTCCACTTGCTTCAACTTGTTGAATGTCAAATGTTAAAGATAATATGCCTATAAACAGCAGTGTCAACATTATTCCTAAAACTGCTTTCTTTTTCAATTCTTATTTCTCCTTTCGGATTCTACGACTATTCCACAATTGCATATTTAACATTTCAGAAAGAATCTTATACAAAGAGGATACAGTGATGCTGTGTTCGGTGATAACATGCCTATCAGAGAAAATGCGTCAAAACAGGAGACCTTGACAGGGAAAGGGGTTTACTTGAGGCCTTTTGGAAGAGGTGATTTGCCTTACATTCGGAAGTGGTGGAATGACGCTGAACTTAGAAGACTGATAGGTGAAGTTGCGCCGATGAGTCGAGCTGAAACTGAAAAATGGTACAAGGAATTGCTTCGTGACAAGGATCGGATTTGGTTTGCTATTGTCCTCAAAAAAGGTGACCGGGTAATAGGGGAAGCTGGACTGTTGAGAATGTTTAGACCTTGGCGAAATACAGACATGACCATAATAATCGGGGAGAGGGACGCTTGGGGAAAAGGATACGGAACTGAAGTGGGTCGTCTGCTCCTTGACTATGCCTTTGGCCGATTGGGCTTTCACAGAATTTCGGTAGGAGTGGTCGGTTTCAACAAGAAAGCGCTTAGGTTTTGGGAAAGTCTTGGTTTCAAGAAGGAAGGCGTCGAGAGAGATGAGTATTATTACGACAACGAATACAGCGACGGCGTTATGATGAGTATTCTGGAAGATGAATACGAAAAGACGCACA
>Ga0224496_10000301_pt1 | contig 35512 bp, 31 predicted proteins | sample SF_Jul11_sed_USG_2_FD_168127 | JGI IMG/M metagenome (GOLD analysis project Ga0224496, IMG submission 168127) | Sediment microbial communities from San Francisco Bay, California, United States - SF_Jul11_sed_USGS_8_1 | ecosystem: Environmental > Aquatic > Marine > Sediment | place: USA...
GTCGGCGGCCCAGGTGCGGGCCATCCTCGGTGGCGAGGCGGGCCCCAAACTCGACATGGTGTTGCTCAATGCCGGCGCGGCCCTGGTGGCCGCCGGCAAGGCCGATGGTTTCGCCGCCGGCGTGGCTCTGGCTCGCGAGGTGGTTGCTTCCGGGGCGGCCCTGGCAAAACTCGATGCTCTGGTGGCCTACGGGCAAGCCGCCTGCTGATCTCCGGCACTGGCTGCCTCGCATCCGGAAACGGCGGTTGCCGGGTGATAATTCTTTGGGGATGGAAATGGGAATGATTCTGGACACAATCGTTGAACGTAAGCGGCAGGAGGTCAAGGCGTTGCTGAACCGGGGGATCGGTCGGCCCGCGGGGGCCATGGATCCGCCGCGCGGTTTCCTGGAGGCTTTGACCTCGGTGAAAGAGGTGGCGATCATCGCCGAGGCCAAAAAGGCATCGCCATCGAAGGGGGTCATCTGCCCGGATTTCGATCCGGTCCGGATCGCCCGCGACTACGAGGCCGCCGGTGCCCAGGCCGTGTCGGTGCTCACCGACGAGGATTTTTTCCAGGGTTCCCTGGAGTACATTCCTCTGGTGCGTCAGGCCGTGGGATTGCCGGTGCTGCGCAAGGATTTCATTATCCATGAGATCCAGATCACCGAGGCCGAGGCTTACGGGGCAGACGCCATCCTTTTGATCGCCGCCATCCTCGACAAGGTGCAGATCCGTGACTATCTCGCCATGGCCTATGAGCTGGAGCTGGATGTGCTGGTGGAAGTCCATGACGAAGCCGAGGTGGAGATGGCGGTTGGCGCCGGGAGTCGGCTTATCGGTATCAATAACCGGAATCTCAAGGATTTCAGTGTTGACCTGGAGACCACCTTCCGGTTGCAGCGGTTGATCCCGGCCGGGATTCCCGTGGTAAGTGAGTCCGGCATCCGTGATTATAACGACATGCGGCGCTTGGCCGACAATGGCGTTCGCGCCGCTCTCATCGGCGAGACGTTGATGCGGGACAGCGACCGCGTTGGCGGAATGGCGCGGTTGCGGGGGCGGTAGGGCTTTCCGGGGCGCAGGTGGCACGGATTTTAGTGGTTGCTGCACCTTCGGTGTTCAAAAAAACAGCATGAGAAGTTTTGCAACGGAAGGAGGAAGGGATGACCGCCAGGACGCGGATCAAGGTGTGCGGCATGAAGGATGGGGCGGAGGCAAACGGTTTGGTTGCCATGGGGATCGACGCCCTTGGGTTTATTTTCGTTGCAGCCAGCCCTCGAAACATCGAGCCGGACAAGGCCCGGGAGATCATCGCCTCCCTGCCCCCCTTTGTCGATGCGGTCGGGGTTTTTGTCGACCAGGAGCTTGATGTGGTGAATGATATCGTCAGGTACTGCGGCCTTTCCATGGTGCAGTTGCACGGCAACGAGTCGCCCCAGTACTGCGAGGCGGTCAAGTGCCGGGTGGTCAAGACCTTCAGTCTCCGTCCCGACACCGAGCCTTCCGAAACCAATCCCTTCTACGATCCCTACCTCGGGATTGTCTCCGGTTTTCTGGTTGATACCTACCACGAGAAGCTGGCCGGTGGCACTGGCCAGGTTTTTGACTGGGAGCAGCTCAAGAAAAGTCGACCGGCCGGGCCGTTGATTTTGGCCGGAGGGCTTGGTCCTGACAACATTGGCGAGGCGATCCGGCAGGTGCGGCCCTTTGCGGTGGACGTCAACTCCGGAGTGGAGATTGCCCCCGGGGTCAAGGATATCGCCAAGGCTGAGTGGTTGGTGGCAACGGTCAGGGAAGCGGACCGGCTTTTTTGCGCCTGATGCAAGCTGTGGGGGCGGCCGGCCTGTGCTGTCCCGGCCATGGCCCCTGTGTGGTCAGCAGGCGTTCGCGTTTCGGGTGTCTTCGTATGACGCAGAGGTCAGACGAAAGGACAATTTCCCAAGATTCCCTTTACTGCAGATTGAGTTTCACCACCTCCTGCCGGGCGTCGGCGCCCAGGCTCAGACCCAGCCGCAGTTCAACGGCACCGGCGGCTTCCTCGCCCGGAGTCCCGGGGAAGAAAAGAAAACCATAGGCGATCTGTTGGGGCAGAATGGCGTCATTGCGCAGGGTCTTGCCAGCCAGGTCGCGGCGGACGGTTTCGCCGGATTTTGTGTAGGCCGTTCCGCCTCCAATCAGCACCCCGCCTGCCGCGCCGATGGCCGCTCCCTTGCCCATGGCCTCACCGATGTTTTCCCCGGTAATGATCCCGATGGCCGCTCCGGCCACCGCCCCCGCGGCACCCATCAGTAGCGCCGGCTTGGCGGTCCCTTTGACTGTTTCCCCGATATCGACATAGCCTTCCGCTCTTTGGGCCGCCTGTTTCTGGCTGAGAATGGGCCAGGCGTTGTTGTTGCGGTCGATCAGGAAGGTTTGGTCCGGATTGATGGTCGCGGTCTCGTTGCCGTCGTTCTGGAAGGTGAGCCGGACCGCCAGGAGGCCGGCCTTGACGGCATTAAAGCCCAACGACTTTTCCGCCTCCTTGGGCTCGGTGATGGCGTGGCCGGAGATTTTCAGGCCGCTGCCCACGACAACGCCGTGGGTGCTGTCGGGCAGGGCGATGGGGGCCACCCTCTCCTTGTATGTGCAACCGGCCAGGGTCAGGGCCAGAAGCAGGCAGATGGTGCCGACAAGGAAGAGTGGTCGCGAGTGCCGTGGCGCGGATGTCATGGCTTTTCTTCTCCGTTGTTTGAAGCGGCGGGGGCCGGAATAGCAGCGGCGCACCGGGCCGGGATTCCCGATCCGGTGCGCCTGATCACCAGTTTTCAGTATACGGCATTTTTAGAGAATCTTGAAAATTTGTCCTTTCGTCGGAAGACAAGGCGTGACGAAAATCCTTTCTTGTCAAGATTCCTTTATTTGCCGGCGATCACAACAAATCGTTTATGGTCGCCGCGTCTGATCCAGAGCAGGACGTCGTCCCCTTGCCGGACTTTGTTCAAGGCCGTTGTGTAATCGTCAAGGTCCTTGATCGGCTGCCGGTTTACTTCCAGGATCAGGTCGCCGCGGCGCAGGCCGGCCGCCGCCGCCGGGCTGTCCGGATCGACATCGGCGATGATGATGCCGTTGGTTTCATCAAGGCCCAGTGATTTGGCAAGCTCGGCGGTCAATGCTTGAACGGTGAGGCCCATCTCGCTGCCGGCATCGGTGGCCGTGCCGGTGCCGGCAGCCAGCGCTTCCTCCTGGAGTCGGGCGATGGTTACGGAGAGTTCTTTTTTCTTGCCCTTGCGTATAACGCTCAGCGTGGCTTTGGTGCCGACAGGGGTCTGCGCCACCAGGGCAGGAAGGATACTCATCTGGGTGATTTCCCGTCCCTGGTATTCGACGATCACGTCTCCCTGTTCAACGCCGGCCTTTTCGGCCGGGCTGTTCGGGGAGACTTCGCCCACCAGGGCACCTATGGGCCGATCAAGATTGAACTGTTTTGCCAGCTCCGGCGTGACCTGCTGGATCATGACCCCGAGCCAGCCGCGGACCACGGTGCCGTGTTCCTGCAGTTGGCTGATGACGTTCTTGGCCATGTTGACGGGGATGGCGAAGCCGATGCCAATGTTGCCGCCGCTGCGGCTGTAAATGGCGGTGTTGATTCCGACCATCTTGCCGTTCATGTCAAAGAGCGGGCCGCCGGAGTTGCCGGGATTGATGGAGGCGTCGGTCTGGATGAAGTTCTCATAGGGGGTGCTGCCGATGGAGCGGCCCTTGGCGCTGACAATGCCGGCGGTGACGGTCTGCTCAAGGCCGAAGGGGTTGCCGATGGCAATCACCCAGTCGCCGACCCGCAGGGTGTCCGAGTTGCCGAAGTCAATCATCGGCAAACCGTTTTTGGGTTTGATTTTAATCAGGGCCAGGTCGGTTTTCGGGTCACGGCCGATGAGCTTGGCGTCGTACTCTTCGTAGTTGGTGAGTTTGACGTTGATCTCATCGGCGTTTTCCACCACGTGATTGTTGGTGATGATGTAGCCGTCCTGGGAGATGATCACCCCGGAACCCAGGCTGGTGCGCTTCATTTCACGTTGATGCGGGGAGGGGATGCCACGGTGCGGAGAGTCGCCGCCGGGTGTATCCGGCAGGCCGAAGAAGCGGCGCAACTCCTCCGGTATTTGCGGGCCGTTGCCAAAGGGGGTGCCGTGGGGTGAGCGGCTGGCCTTGATGGTTTGGGTTGTGTAGATGTTGACCACCGAAGGGCCGAGTTTTTCCGCCAGGTCGGCGAAGCTTGGCGGTGGCGTGGTGGCCAGAGCCTGGCCGCAGACCAGCATGACGAGGCAGAAAAAGAAAGTTGCCGTCAGTATGGTTGGCGGGAGCGTCAGGGGGGTGGAGCGGCGGGGGAACGGTTGGAAAATCATGGGGGCACCTTTGCGATATTTTTGGGCTGAGTGGATGTGAAGACGGCTGTCGGATTGGGCCATCACCGTTGAGGTGTGGGCAGCCGGAATTTTTTGCCTGTCTTTTGGTTTGGGTTTATGGATACCCCATAGTGCCGGACTCTGTGTGCTTTGTCAATCGAGGCGGTGGGGTGGCCCGGATGGTGAAAAAAGGAGGGGCCGCGCAGGCCGGAGAGTGCCTTTGCGGCCCCAGTGGAACCCGGAGCGAGGTTCCGTGGTACGGAGGAGAAAAAGATGCTCGGTTGGGAACTTCGCATCTAGTAATAAAGACACGGGGCAAAAGGAAAGGTTCCAGCCGAAAGTAAAAAAATATATGGCCTCACAGGATTCCGAATCCGCAGTCCCGCGCTGCTCGTTTGTCTGCTGCGTTATCGGTCTGTTGGGATGCCGATGTGGAGTTCACAGGTCGAGGCAATAATCTTCTGCCCCCTGTGAGAGCTTACGTTCAGCCGTGCGGCGGGGAAACGGGCAGTGCGGGACTGCGGCTGCGGTGCCGTGGAACGGTTACTAAAAAATTTGCAAACAAGTGGGCAACGGGGTGGGGGTCATTCCGCCTGGAGATGCAGGGCCACGGTCAGCAGGCCCTGTGGCGCCGTAACTTGCGGGAGCCCTGCCGGGGTGGTCAGGGTCACCTGGTGCGGGGCGAGAGCGTGGCGGAGAGTGGGAAGCTCGCTGGCATCAAGGAAAACCAGAATCATGCCGCTGCGGGGGGCCGGGGCGACCCGCCATCTGTTCTGGGTGAGGAGGCGGTCGTAGAGGAGGGCCTGGCTTTCTTCGGAGGTCGTGTGCACCGTGATGGAGAGGTCGGGGCGAACTGCCAGGGATTCGGCAGCGGTTCGAGGCATCGGAGTCGAGACAAGGGTGGTGATTGTCTGGCCGGGGCGATGGGCAGCGAACTGTGCTGCGTAGTTCATTACCGGCAAGGTCTGCAGGCGAACCTCCGGCGTTGGGAAGCGAGGGGTTGAGCCTGTCGGTCGGGTCGAGGCTAGGTCTCCGGAGGTGCCCCGAACAGGAGTGGTCGGATTGTGGGGCATTGCCAGAAAGAGCAGCAGGGCACCCAGGGCTGTCAGTGAAGAGATGGCAAGGGTGGGAGGAGTGAAGAGCCCCCGGAGCCATGCCATGGGGGAGCGTGATCGGCTGAGCTTGTCGTGAATGCCCGGGAGGAATCCTGCCGGAACTGGTTCCGGCTGCAGCGCCTTCAGCCAGCGAAGGCTTTCTTCGAAGAGCTGCCACTCGTTGTGGCACGTCGGACAGATGGCGAGGTGCTCCTTGAGCCGGGCGGTCGCGGCGGCGTCAAGTTCATTCTCCAGGTAAGAGGAGAACATGTTCTGGATGGAAGAGCAGCTGGTCAGATCGGTCATGGCGTTCGGAGAAGATTTTTGATGCGGTTTTTAAAGGTGTTGCGGGCTCGGTTCAGTTTGGATTTTACCGTGCCCAGCGGTAACTCCAGCGCCTCGCTGATCTCTTCGTAGGAGAGTTCCTGCAGATCACGCAACATGATGATCTCCTTTTCCGCCTCGGGCATGGCGGCGATGGTGGCGCGGACCAGACGGTCGCGTTCTTTCTGCTCCAGTTCCCGGCTTGGGTTGTCCGGCGAGGCCAGCTCGGGGCCGAAACAGTCGTCCACCGAGTCGGAATTGAAGTATCCCCGGCGGCGCAGCTTGCGGTAACGGTTTCGGCAATGGTTCAGCGCCAGCTGGTGGAGCCAGGCGGAAAATTTCGTCTCGTCCCGGAGGTTGGGCAGTGACCGGTAAACGGTGATGAAGATATCCTGCGCCAGATCTTTTGCCTCTTCACTGCTTTTGACATAGTTCAGCGCCAGGTTGTAGATCCGTACTTGGTAGAGTGTTACCAGGCGATTGAATGCCTGCATGTCGCCGTTCCGCCAGGCTCGAATCAGTGCAACCGTTTCTGTGGTGGCGGCATTGTCTTCCTGTGACACGGTTCCCGGGGTGTTACTTAGAAGAACGGCTATAGTGGAAAGACATGCAGTGAGCGTGAAAAGTTCCATGGCTGGTCATTTTTTGTCGGTTGCGCGGCGGAGCGAACGGAATGGGAAAACCCGGGAAGGCAGGGAGGCAGCGATCTGGCGCGGTGAGCCTCCCCTTTTTCCCTTCTGGCGCCAGCAGGGGAGGCGGTGATTCCATGTCGACCCGCACCAACTTTCGTTGGTCGATGATGGAAAACCACCTGCAAGAGCGAAAGGTATCCGGTAAGATACTGAAGAACTTAAACAGAAACGCGGCAGAAGAACAACAGGAAAGCACCGGATAGCCATCTATGGAAAAGATTGTTCAGGAATTGCGGAAGATATTTGTCTTTAAAGATACCACCGAGGCCGGCGACATTGTCCTGGTTGTTTCCGAGGACCCCCAGATGGTTCTCTATGCGCAGATCATGGAATTTGAGCGCGACACCAGCAAGCGGGATGAATGGTGGCATGTCACGTTTCAATTCTTTACCCTGCCGCCCCAGCGGGTGGTGTGGACCTTGCGGACCCAGCAATTTTCCGGCCAGGAGATTTTTACCATGGGGGGGAAGAAAAAATTCATCCAGGCGGTGAATTTTCATGGCGACTCCCCCCCGGCGGAGGAAGCGCCGCCAAAGAAGGGGACGCGGAAGAAATCCGGCCTGCGGCTGGTCAAGTGATACACAGTCGGCGCAGAGCCGGGTGGGGCGGGTACATTTCGGCAGTTTGAACGGGGCTGGCATACGTTCGCGGGATGCGACAGAGGGGGGGCTGGGGTGGCTGCGGCCGCTGCCGCAGAAGGCTCAGAGGGGGATCACGTTTTGCGCGCAAGCGTTTCGCGTTGCCGCCGGTGTGCCTGGATTTTTTCCAGCGTTTCACGGTGGCAGGTGGGGCAATAGCCGTGTGAAAGGGGGGCTGCCTCAGGGGACGGACTTCGGGTCCAGCCGTTTTCCGTTTTCGTCTTGAGGCATTTACAACAAACCGTTGTCATCCTGGATCCTCTGGTGAATTGATTTCTCTTTTGGAATACCTATCGACAAACTCCGTGAAAACTTTATCGGAAAAGTAACGTAACTCTCCAGCAGCACCGCATCCGGAGTCCCGTTTTACGCGCTTGCCTGCGGTACCGCGGAATAGGTACAGTGGTGGGGCGATTCGAAAGGTTTTCGTCCCGAGCAGGAGAGTGCCAAGGAACAACGGCGGTCTGAATCCCCCAAGTCGCGTGCCATGGAAATCCTGGAAAAGAAATTGCGTATCAGTAATGTGCTCGGTTTGCACGGCCGGGCGTCGGCAAGTCTTGTTGAGACGGCGTCTCGTTTTGCCGCTGACATTCGCTTGGTGCGGGACGGCGAGGAGGTGGATGCCAAGAGCATTCTCGACGTGATGTCCATAGCCTGTGTCCGTGGATCGGTGGTGACGGTGCGGGCAAAGGGGGTGGACGCAGAGGCGGCCCTGACGGCCATCGAAATCCTGGTGCGCAACAAATTCGGTGAAGAGTGAAGGCAATGGTCATGAATGATGGAAATGGTGCCAATGCGCCGCGTACTCTTTACGGGATTGCCGCTTCGCCCGGGATTGTCATCGGCCGGGTGAGACACGTCAATGGCGCCTGTCGCACCCACCGCCATTGGCGGCTCAGTGCCACCGAGGTGGCGGCCGAGCAGGGCCGTTTCCAGACGGCGGTGGATCGGGCGGCAGAGGAATTGCGGATCCTGCGCGATCAGTTGCAGGAGGATTTACAGGAGCCTTTGGCCATCATCGACAGCCATCTTCTGATGCTGCGTGACCGCATGCTCTGTGTTCGCGCCCTTGATTTTATCGCCAGTGAACTGGTCAATGCCGAGTGGGCGTTGGAGATGGCTCTGGCTCGGGCACGCGCTTTGTTCGAACGGATCGAGGACCGCTATCTGCGGGAACGGTTCCGGGATGTGGAGCATGTGGCGGAGCGACTTTTTCGGCTCCTGGCCGGGGATGCCACTCATCCGTTGGATGAGGTGAGCGAGAAGGTGATCGTCATGGCCCGGGATTTTTCTCCGGAAGACACCATCCGGATGCGCACCGACCGCATCCTGGGGTTTGTCACCGAGATGGGGGGCGCCACTTCGCATACCGCCATTGTCGCCCGCAGCCTTGGTATCCCCTCGGTGGTGGGGCTTGAGCGGGTGACCCGGGAGGTGGGCGACAATACCCTGGTGGTGCTGGACGGCTCCACCGGCCGGCTCCATGTCAACCCCACCAAGGACCAGTTGGTCCAGTTCCGGGAACAGCAGCACCAGTACCGGCGTTACACCGAAGAGGTGGCCAGTTACGCGCATCTGCCGCCGGTGACCATGGATGGCTGGCAGGTGGCGGTGAACGCCAATATCGAGGCGGTGGACGAGGTGGTGGGGGCGTTCGCCTACGGCGCCGGCGGCGTAGGCCTTTTCCGGAGTGAGTATTCCTACCTCACCTCTCGGAAGCTGCCCGACGAGGAGTCGTTGTTTGCTGTCTACCGGCAGTTGCTGGTCAGCTGCGCTCCTTTGCCGGTGACCATTCGTACCCTTGATATCGGCGGTGATAAGTTCGCCTCGGCGGTGCGCTGGGGCGGCGAGGCCAATCCGGCTCTCGGGTTGCGCTCCATCCGGTTTTCGTTGCGGGAGCCGGCCATCTTCGAGACCCAGTTGCGGGCTATTCTCCGGGCCGGTGTGTACGGCAACCTGCGGCTCCTCTTTCCGATGATCTCCTCCCGGGACGAGGTCCGGCGGATCAAGGAGATTGTCGAGCGGGTCAAGGAGGGGTTGCGCCGGGAGGGGGTGCCATTCGGCGAGTCAGTGCCGTTGGGGATTATGGTGGAGGTGCCCAGTGCCGTGGCCCTGGCCGATGCCCTGGCCCTTGAGGTGGATTTTTTCAGTATCGGCACAAATGATCTCATCCAGTACGCCCTGGCCATCGATCGGGTCAACGAGTACGTGGCCCACATGTATGATCCCCTGCATCCGGCGGTGCTGCGTATGATCCGGCAGGTGGTGGAGGCGGGGCACGCGGCGGGCATCGAGGTAGGGCTCTGTGGCGAGATGGCCGGTGACGTCACCTGTCTGCCGCTGCTCCTGGGGTTCGGTGTCGATGAACTGAGCATGCATCCTGTGGCCATCCCCTATGTGAAGCGGATGATCCGGCAGAGTACCATCGGCGAGGTGCGGGATCTGGTGGCCACGGTGGCGCGTTGTTCGTCAAGTCTTGAGGTGCGGGGGCATCTGGCGGCTTTTCTGCCGCAACGTTACCCCGAGGAATTCGACGCCGGCAGCGTTCTGCGCCGTCGGCGACTGGTGCGGTGAGATGAACATGGGTGCGAAACCTTCGGAACGGGAAATCATCCGCCGGATCCAGGAGCGGCTGCCTGCGGGTGGCGGCGATCTGGTGAAGGGGATCGGCGACGATTGCGCCGTGCTCCGTCAGGCCGGCGGGCGGCTCCAGGTGTTCACCACCGATACCCTGGTGGAAGGGGTGCATTTCGACCGGAGCTGGCATCCTCCCGAACTTCTGGGCAGCAAGGCTGCTGCGGTGAACTTGAGTGATATCGCTGCCATGGGTGCCGAGCCACGTTTTGCGCTGCTCTCCCTCGGGGTGCCGGCCGCCTTTGCTCCCGACTGGCTGGCCGGCTTTATTGCCGGCTTTCTGGATACCCTGGGGCGGTATGAAGTGATGCTCATCGGCGGGGATACCGTGCAGAGTGGCCATGAGGTGATGGTTTCTGTTACCGTGGGCGGGGATGTCGCCGAGGATCGGGTGCTCTACCGGTCCGGCGCCCGGGAGGGCGATCTTGTCTGGGTGAGCGGCCCGCTGGGCGAGGCGGCTGCGGGTCTCGAAATCTGTCGCCGGCGCCTGGCCGAGACCGAGCCTGCCTGGCGGCAACTGGTCCGCGCCCATCTCGACCCCGCGCCCGAGACGGCGCTGGGACCGCTGCTCGCGGCCAGCGGGCTGGTGCATGCGATGATGGATCTTTCCGACGGCCTGGCCACCGATCTCGCCCACCTCTGCGAGGCGAGCGGCGTGGCTGCCGAGCTGGTTGCCGAGCAGCTGCCCCTCTCGTCGGCCCTGCGCGGTGCGGCGGTGCGGCTTGGTGCCACCGCCCTTGATTGGGCGCTCAGGGGCGGCGAGGACTACCGGCTGCTCTTCACCGCCCCGGCCGGGGCGACCCTCGCCCTGGAGGAACTGGCGGCGGCGCGCCTCGACCGCGAGCTGCATTGCGTGGGGCGCATCGTCGCCGGGTCCGGGGTCACCCTCTGCGACGGCAGCGAGCGCCGGGATATCTCCTATCAGGGCTATGACCATTTTGCGCCTTGACGCCAAGCAGCGGCTGCCTCGTCCCTCCCGCCGCCGTAATCCGTAGCTCAACCACCCCGGTCCCTGCGCGCCATGTTCAAACTCGTCTCTTCCTTCACTCCCTCGGGCGATCAGCCCCATGCCATCGATACCCTGAGCCGTGGGGTGATGGAAGGCATCAAGGATCAGGTCCTGCTCGGGGTCACCGGGTCGGGCAAGACCTTCACCATCGCCCAGGTGGTGGCGCGGGTGGCGCGGCCCACCTTGGTGATCGCCCCCAATAAGACCCTGGCCGCCCAGCTTTTTGCCGAATTCAAGGAGCTCTTTCCGGACAACGCGGTGGAGTATTTTGTCAGTTATTACGACTACTACCAGCCAGAGGCCTATATCCCCCAGAGCGACACCTATATTGAGAAGGATTCGGCCATCAACGACGCCATCGACAAGATGCGTCACTCGGCCACCCGCTCACTCCTTACCCGGCGGGACGTGCTCATTGTCGCCAGCGTTTCCTGTATCTACGGTCTGGGTTCGCCGGAAGAGTACCGGAGTATGCATCTCTTTCTCAAGGCAGGCGAGGAGTATCCCCAGGAGGAGATCTGTCGGCGGCTGGTCTACATGCTCTACGAGCGCAACGACATCTCCTTTCATCGCGGCACCTTCCGGGTCCGCGGCGATGTGCTGGAGATATTCCCGGCCCATGAGGAGGAGCGGGCGGTGCGGGTGGAGCTGTTCGGCGACACCATTGATGCCATCCGCATCGTCGATCCCCTGCGCGGCGTCGTGTTGGACGAGCTTGACGAACTTACGGTTTTTCCGGGCAGTCATTTCGTCACTTCTCAGGAACGGTTGCGGGCCGCCACCGCCGCCATTAAGGAAGAGCTCAAGGAACGGCTCACCGAGTTGACGGCTCACAGGCGGCTGGTGGAGGCGCAGCGTTTGGAGCAGCGCACCGAGTTCGATCTTGAGATGCTCGCCGAGCTGGGATACTGTCACGGCATCGAGAACTACAGCCGTCATCTCACCGGGCGGGCACCGGGTGAGCCGCCGCCCACCCTGCTCGATTATTTCCCGGATGATTTCCTGCTGGTTGTGGACGAGAGCCACGTCACTGTTCCCCAGATCGGCGGCATGTATCGGGGCGATCGGTCACGTAAGGAAACCCTGGTGGGGTTCGGCTTTCGTCTCCCGTCGGCCCTTGACAACCGCCCGTTGCAATTCGAGGAATTTGAGGCGCGGGTGGGGCAGTCGATCTACGTTTCCGCCACCCCCGGTGCATTCGAGCTGGAGCGGGCCCAGGGGCGGGTGGTGGATCAGCTCATCCGCCCCACCGGCCTGATGGATCCAGAGATTGAGGTGCGGCCGGCAACCAGCCAGGTGGACGATCTCCTGGAGGAAATCCGGGTGCGGGCCGAACGTGGCGAGGCGGTGCTGGTGACCACCCTTACCAAGCGGATGGCCGAGGATCTCACCGATTATTATGAAAAATTGGGGGTGGCGGTGCGCTATCTCCATTCGGACATCAAGACCCTGGAGCGGATGGAGTTGATCCGTGATCTGCGGCGCGGCGAATTCCAGGTGCTGGTGGGTATCAACCTGCTCCGTGAGGGGCTCGATATTCCCGAGGTGGCGCTGGTGGCCATCCTCGACGCCGATAAGGAAGGGTTTCTGCGCAGCGAGCGCTCCCTGATTCAGACCTGTGGCCGGGCAGCCAGAAACGTTGGCGGCAAGGTGATTCTTTATGCCGACAAGGTCACCGACTCCATGCAGCGAACCATTGAGGAAACCGGGCGTCGTCGCGCCATCCAGGCTGCCTATAATCAGGCGCACCACATCCGTCCCGAGACCATCAAGTCGCGGATCAAGGATATCATGGCCACGGTTTACGAGCAGGATTATGTCACCGTGGATGTTCAGGCGGCAGAGCCGGGGCCGGTTTACGCAAGCCTCGGTGATCTCCGCCGGGAGATCAAGCGGCTGGAAGGTGAGATGCTGGCCGCGGCCCGGGAACTGGCCTTTGAAGAGGCGGCACGGCTGCGGGACAGGATCAAGGAATTGAAGGAGCGGGAGCTGGCATGGCTATGAAAAAAAGTTTCTGGTACCGGGTGTCGCTGCGGGTGGTGCCGTTTCTCTTTGAGTTGGTGAGTCGGTTGCTCTTCGCCTCCTGCCGGGTGACGGTTCACGGCAGCGAGCACCTGGCTGCCTGTGTCGCTCCCGGGAAGGGTTTTGTTGCCGCTTTCTGGCATTACTCGGTGTTCTGTATCATCGAGATGCAGCGGCGCAGCGGTCGGGAGTGGGTGGCCATGGTCAGCGGCAGTGATGACGCCGAATACGTGGCCAGGTTGCTGGGCCGTCGTGGTTGTGAGATTGTCCGCGCGTCCCGGGGGAAGAGCGGGGTGGTGAAGGCGATGCGGGGGATGATCGATTCGATGGACAAGGGCAAGGCCGCGGCCATCGTTGCCGACGGTTCCCAGGGACCGGCCCGGGTGGCCCAGGCCGGGGCGGTGCTGCTTGCCAGTCGCACCGGGAGGCCGATTCTGCCGGTGGTGGCGGCGGCGGACCGTTGTATCGTTTTCCGGAGCTGGGATCGGACCATGTTGCCCAAGCCCTTTGCTCGGTTGGAGATCTGGCAGGGTGAGCCGATTGTCGTGCCCGCCAGTCTCAAGGCCAATGAGCTTGAGCCCTATCGGTTGGCCTTGGAGGAGCGGTTGAACGAGCTTTATCGGCAGGCCTGGGGGCGGTTCGGCCGGGAGGGACACTGAGGGACGCTCCTTTTCTCCCGCCTTCATAAAAAAAACGGACACCCCGGAAAGGGATGCCCGTTTTTTTTGTGCGTTTTTAGGGAAAGAACGGCGTTGATTAGGCCAGGTCTTTCATGATCGCCTCGGAAACCTCGTTGATGGAGGGGCGACCGTCTACAGAGATAACCTTGGTGCTGCCGCCGAGGGCTTTGAAAACGTTGACCGCAGCCATGGTGCCGGTGTTGTCGTCGTAGTAGATGTCGTGACGCTTGTCGATGGCCACGTCGTCCTGGTCGTCGGCGCGGGTGTTGAGGTCGCCGCCGCAGACCCGGCAGACCATCTTGCCGTCTTTCTCTACCGGTTTGATGGCGTCAAAGGCGATGTGGTTGGGGTGGTTGTTGTCATTGACGCAGAGCCGGCGGCCGGTGATCCGCAGTTTGGCCACGTCGCGGGGCAGGACGATCTCGACCACGTAATCAAGGGGCATGTTGGCGTCTTTCAGCGCCTTGGCCAGGGTCTCGGCCTGCACCTTGTTGCGGGGAAAGCCGTCCAGGATCCAGCCGGTTTTGCAGTCATCCTCTTTCAGGCGGTCGAGGATCATGGGGATGGTGATGTTGTCGGGAACCAGATCGCCGCGGTCAATATATTCCTTGGCCTTCATGCCCAGCTCGGTGCCGCCGCCGATGTTCTTGCGGAAGATGGCGCCCGACTCGATGTGGGGCATGTTGTATTTTTTCTGGACGATGGCACCCTGGGTGCCTTTGCCGCTGCCGTTGGGACCGAATACGAGAATGTTCATGCGGTACTCCTTTGTTGAAAATTTATGGATTAAAATACGCGGACAATTTTTTTAAAAGAGCAGGGTCAACGGCAGATACGCCAAGGTGGGGACGAATGGCCGTTGGCTTCCTGGCGCCCCGACAGGAAGAGGCGGAGAGCCAACGGCTGGAGGTCGCGGAACAAACGGCAACGGTTACGTCCGAGTCTGGCGAAATCTGCTTCAAAAGCAACGAACTATAAAACAATTGCCAGACATTGCCAATAAAATATCTTGACAGCCGCAGGCTGTTCTGCATGGGGGTGGGGAGGGGGCGACGGGAGCGAAGCCGCCCCACGGGGAGAAGGGACGGTGTCTGTCAGGTGGTCAATGGCCCAAAGGAATCAACGGTCTTCGGCATTAATTCCCGCGTAGATGGCGCAAAACTCATGAATGAGGAGCATGCGTGAGGGAAGGTCCATTTTGTAGTAAAAGGGGCTCATCATCAGGACTCGTATGGCTTCTTGGGGGGTCATGGCCTTTTCCTCCTGTTCTTTTTGCAGCCGGATGTCTCCGGCCTGCCCTTTACCTCTCTTATCGGTGGCGATAGGGAAAACTTTACCTGTCATTCAAAATCCGTAAAGTCACTGATTTTGAATGATCTGTTTTGGGCTTCATCTGCGGGATGTTTTTAGAACCGATTTTTTGCCGGCAAGCGTAATTTTTTTCCCCTTCCCCTAAATATTAATGACATTTTATTTGTCCGGGCAGTATAGTATTGAATTACATGCATAATTTTAAAAAATAGCAGCGGAACGCTCCGGATGGCCTGGGGGGGACCGATGGCATGGGAAAGTTGCGCGGCTTCTGTAAATTGAAAGAAAACGGCTGTATGCCTGCAGGCGGGCCGGTCTGCTGTAATTCGTTGACCTTTCGTGCTGCAGGATCCGGGTCGGTAATGATTTTTTACGGTTCAATCAAGACTTAATGAAAAAGATACTGGTCAGCTTGATCCTGTTGTGCGCCATTCTTTCCTTTGGCACTGCCGGCTATATGGCTTTTGAAGGCGCCTCGGTTCTCGACGGACTGTATATGACGGTGATCACCATCACCACGGTGGGATACAGTGAGATCGTGCCCCTGCACACGGCGGGCAAGATCTTCACCATGATGCTCATCCTCCTCGGTGCCGGCTTCGTTCTTTATCTTTTCAGTGAGATTACCGAGGCCATGGTCGAGGGCGGGCTCAAGCGAATTTTTGGGAGAGGCAGTATGGAGAAAAAGGTGGCCGGCCTGAAGGATCATTTCATCATCTGCGGGTTTGGCCGGATCGGTCGGGTCATCTGTAAGATTCTGCAGGAGAACAATCGTCCATTTGTGGTGATTGAAAAGGATCCCGTCGAGATTCTGAAGATCGACGAGCTCGGCTACCTGTCACTGGACGGCGAGGCTTCCGCCGACGAAGTTCTCCTCAAGGCGGGGATCAAGCAGGCCAAGGGTCTGATTGCCGTGGTCACCTCCGACGCCGATAACGTTTATATCACCCTGACCGCCAGGGGGCTGAAGCCCGATCTGTTTATCATGGCTCGTTCCAGCGGGGATGAGGGGGCCGAGACAAAATTGCTGCGCGCCGGTGCCAGCAAGGTGCTCTCCCCCTATTACATCGGGGCCTGCCGGATGGCGCAGCAGGTGGTGCGGCCCACGGTTATCGATTTCATCGATCTGGCCGTCAATACCTCCACCCACGAATTGGGCCTCCGCTTGGAGGAGCTGGCGGTGAGCGGCAGAGCGAAAATCGGCAATATGCCTTTGCAAAATACCGGCATCCGGCAGCGTTACGACCTGATCGTGGTGGCCATCAAGCGTGAGAGTGGCGAGATGATGTTCAATCCCAATCCCCAGAGCATGGTTTTGCCGGGTGATACCCTGGTGGTGCTTGGTGAGCAGAAACAGATCAAGGGGTTGGAGCAGGAGTTGTAGGGACCGTCGGGCAACCGTTGAGAATTTTTTACTATTTGAGCATCCGAGGTGTTGGACGATAAGATAGGGTACAGAACGCATTAATGAGGTGAGGCGAGTCATGATGCGAGGAGGAGCCAGGGGCAGGCGCTGCCTGGGACGCGTTGCCAGGCGGCAGGGGCGCGCGGCGGTTGCCTGTTTGCCAAAGGCCCCTCCTGATATTCTACCGGCCGTATCCCTCCCCCCCCCTTGAACTGGTGGTAAGGCATGGCAAACGAGAAACTGTTCAAAGGTGGCGTCGAGATTCTTGACGGGGCCTTTCTGCTCAAAGTTTCTAAGGACCGGCTGGAGGCCTATCTGATTCCTGTTGACAAGGATGGCGAAAAGGCCAGTATTGGTGCCTTTGATGCAGCTCGGATAAACGGTGAACTCATTGAGGCCGATATCAATCACGGGATGTTGCCGACGCCGGTTGTCCGGGAGGACACTTTCGTCACGGTGGCCAAGGGAACGCCGCCGGTGCCGGGCGAAAATGCCAAGGTCAAGATGCATGTCAAACCCTCCATGGTTCGCTCCCCCAAGCAGAAGGAGCCTGGCAAGGACGCGGTGGATTTCCGCGAGCTGGGTTCCATTGTAAACGTCAACGCCGGGCAGCTTCTTCTTCAGAAGATTCCTCTCACGGAAGGCACGCCCGGCAAGGATGTTTTCGGGGTGGGGATTCCGCCCAAGCCCGGCAAGGATCTCGCCCTGAAGGGTGGCCCCGGGGTCACTGTCTCCGAAGATCAACTCAAGGTCATCGCCTCCCTGGACGGCAAGTTTCTCATGGCCGACGGCAAGCCGTCGGTCTATGACTCCCATGTGGTCACCGGCGATGTGGATATGAGCATCGGCAACATCGCTTTTTGTGGCCGTTCCTTGTCCATCAGCGGCAGCGTCCTGCCCGGCTTCAAGATCCGTTGCAAGGGCGATGTGACCGTGCAGCAGGGGGTGACCAATGCCGAGATTCTTACCCACGGGCGCCTTACCGTTAACGGCAGTCTGGTGGGTGAGGACGTGTTGGTGCGCAGCAAGGGTGACATGTTTCTCGGCTTTGCCGAGAATGGCACCCGGCTCGAGACCCTCGGCACCCTGACCATTGGCGATTTTGTCGTTCAGGGGCGGGTTCGGACCGGCGGCGATTTCATTGCCGTCAAGGGCAACGGCACCGTGGTGGGTGGTTCTTACGTGATTGGCGGCTCGATGTATGTCAAGGAGTTGGGGTCGGACGGCGAGGTGGTGACCGAGGTCAGCGTTGGCATCAATCCCAGCCTTGAGGTTCGCAAGAAGAAGCTTGATGAGGAGCTGGCCATCTGGTCCGAGCGGTTGAATCAGACGCTGAAGAATGTCGGTGCGCTGGAGCAGATGAAGAAGGAGGAGGGCGACAAGATGCCCCCCGACAAGCTGGCCTTGCTCAAGAAAATGACCTCGGTGATGCCCAAGCTCATGGAGCGGGTAAACCAGCTGTCCGAGGCGGAGAAAAAACTCCAGGAGGAGATGGAGCAGCTCACCTCCGAATGTGTCTATGTCTATGGCACCCTCTATCCCGGCGTGACGGTCAAGATCGGTGGCGCGGCCCGGCTCTTCACCATGGAGGAGAGCCAGGTGGTGATCCACTTTGACAAGAGCCGCCAGCTCCACATCCGGAAGTTCACCCCGGAGGAAATTTCAACCATTGAGGCGATGATGCGCTGACCGCGCCGCGGCAGCCGCCGCAGCCTGTTTCCCCCCCTCTTGTTCCGTGGCTATTTTGCCGTCTTTGCCGGGCCCTGCGTTCAGCCCCTGGGCAGCAGGGCCAGCATTTCCCGCACCGCCTGGTCCAGTCCGACCAGAATGGCGCGGGCCATTATCGCGTGGCCGATGCTTAACTCCTCGATTGTTCCCAGGGCAGCCACCCGGGCGGTGGTCAGGTAATTGAGGCCGTGGCCGGCGTTGACCCGCAGTCCTGCTTCAAAGGCCTCTTCGGCCGCAGTGGCCACCAGGTCGAATTCCCGGTTCCTTTCCGCTTCGTTCACTGCGTCGCAGTAGCGGCCAGTATGGATTTCGACAAAGGTGGCGCCCACCCCCTTGGCAGCCTTGATCTGTTTGCCGTCGGGGTCGATGAACAGGCTTACCGGGATATCGGCGGCGGTGAAGCGTTCGATTACCCGGCCAAGCTTCTTGCGCTGGCCGGCGACATTGAGGCCGCCCTCGGTGGTCAGCTCCTGGCGTTTTTCCGGCACCAGGGTTACCATATCCGGCTTGAGTTCCAGGGCGATTCCGATGATCTCTTCCGTCGCCCCCATTTCCAGATTGAGTTTGCTCTTCACTGTCTGCCGGAGGAGGCGCACGTCACGATCCTGAATGTGGCGGCGGTCCTCGCGCAGATGGACGACGATGCCGCTGGCGCCGGCCAGCTCGCAGATGCCTGCCGCCTGCACGGGGTCGGGCTCGTTGATGCCCCGCGCCTGCCGCAGAGTTGCCACGTGGTCCACATTGACGGCAAGTTGAATCATTGTTCCCCTCCTTTGGTCGTCATCCAGTTGACGAAGTAGTTGGCGTTCGGCGGCCTCCATCTGGTCCGCCTCGGCATCGGACCGTTCGTGGTCGTAACCGAGCAGGTGGAGGAGGCCGTGGATCAGCAGCACCGTCACTCGGCGGTGCAGGGTTATCCCTTCTTGTTGTGCTTCGCGGGCTGCGGTGTCCAGCGAGATCACCACGTCCCCCAGTGGCATCCCCGCTGCCTCCGGTTGCGCGAAGAACTCCCCATCCTGCAGGGCAAAGGCAAGGACGTTGGTTGGCCCCTCCTTGTGGCGGTAGCGTTGGTTCAGCGCCGCCATCCCGGTGTCGTCGACAAGCAGAATGCTCCACTCGCAGTCGTTCTGTCGGCACAGTCGCAGCAGTCGCCGGGCGCTGGCATGGACTGCGGCCTGGCTCACCGGCAGGGGGGTGGGGTAATCGGTGGTGATCTGGACGGGCATGGCGTTTCCTGTCGGTGGCGGCGTGTCCCCAGCGGCGGGGCGCTCATTTCAGGGAATTTTGAAAAATTGTCTTTTCGCCCGATCTCTGCGTCACGCGAGAAATTTTATCCTCGGAGGTAAGCGAAACGAAGTGAAGACTCCGATATCAACTATATGCCTGCGGTAAAATTTTTCACATTCCTTGACCTCGAACGAAAATCCTAATTTTTTAAGACACCCTTCAGCGGCCGGGGCCCCTTTTTGTCATAGGCGCGGATGATCTCCTGCACCAGGGGGTGGCGGACCACGTCGGCGGCGGTGAAAAATGTGAAACCGATGCCGTTGACGTGTTTGAGGATTTTGGTGGCATCGACCAGACCGGAGGTCTGGGCCGCCGGCAGGTCGATCTGGGTGATGTCGCCGGTGACCACCGCCTGGGAGCTGAAACCCAGCCGGGTCAGGAACATCTTCATCTGTTCGCGGGAGGTGTTCTGGGCCTCGTCGAGAATGACGAAGGCGTTGTTCAGGGTGCGGCCCCGCATGAAGGCCAGCGGCGCTATTTCGATAATGCCCTGCTCGGTGAGTTCCGCGGCCTTGGGCCGGCCCAGCATGTCGTTGAGGGCGTCGTGCAGCGGACGCAGGTAGGGGTTGACCTTCTGGGCCATGTCGCCGGGCAGGAAGCCAAGGCGTTCGCCTGCCTCCACCGCCGGCCGGGTGAGGATGATGGACTTGACCCGACCCGTGGTCAGCGCCGCCACGGCCATGGCCACGGCCAGATACGTTTTGCCGGTGCCTGCCGGGCCGATGCCGAAAACGATGTCGTTGGCCCGAATGGAATCGATATAGGATTTCTGATTGATGCCTTTCGGGGAGACGATCCGGTGGCTGGCGGTGATGTAGACCTGGTCGAGAAAGATTTCCTTGAGATCGGCCTTGGGGGAACGTTCCAGGGCGCGCACGGCATAGGCCACATCCTGGCAGTAGACCGGGTAGCCGGCGAGAACCAGATTGTGGAGCTGGTCGATAACCCCGGCGGCCACCTCGACTTCGTGGGGTTGGCCGGAGACGGTCAGGGCCTGGCCGCGGACGCCGATGGTGACCCCGGCCGCCTTCTCAACGGCAAGGAGGTTTTTGTTCAGGTCGCCGAAAAGAATTTTGGCGGCTTCTGTGTCTGGGAAGGTGAGTTTTTTGCTGGTCAAACGCGGACTCGTCTCGGCCGAAGCCGTGGGATGTTGAGGGTTGGCGGGGGTCATTCACCCTTGCTGCGGGCCAGTTCCTGCTCGACCAAGGCCTGCAGTCCTTCCGGATTCCGTTCCTTGAGGGTGCGGCCGTTGACAAAGATGGTGGGCGTGCCGCGCACGCCTGCCCGCTGGCCGTCCTCCATGTCGCGGGTTACCCGTCCGGCCAGGGCCGGGTTGGCCATGTCGGCCTTGAATCGGGTCAGGTCAAGGCCTGCTTCCTTGGCCAGGGTGTTGATCTTGTCGATGTCGAGGTCCTGGCTGTGCTGGAAGAGAATGTCGTGGAATTCCCAGAATTTGCCCTGGTTCTGGGCAGCCAGCGCGGCAATGGCCGCCGCCCGGGAGAACTTGTGAAAGGGGAGGGGGAAATTCTTGTAGACGATCCGCACGGTGCCGGGGTTGTGCTCAAGAACGTATTCGAGCAGGGGGCCGACCTTGGAACAATAGGGACACTGGAAATCGCTGAAAACCACGATTTCCACCGGCGTCGTTTCCGGGCCGAGAGAGGGCGCGCCTTCGGTGTTGATGGCGGCGATGAAGGAAATATTGATCTGCTGGACGGTTTTGTTCCGGCTGCTGCTGAGGAAGAGTTTGTCGCCGGTACCGTTGATGGCGATTCCGTCCATGGCCGGGTCCACCGGAATGGTGTCGTCCAGGGCGCCGTCGGCGTTGTAGATCAGGATCTTTCCTCCTTCGGCGAGCACGAAGGTCCATTTGCCGTCCAGGCTGATGGCGGTGGCCAGGGGGGCGGTTTTGGTGGTGATGGCCGGGCCGAGTTCCCATTCCACGGCGGTGTAGCCGGTGGCGACGAAGGTCAGGAAAAAGAGGCTTGTGAGCAGGGCGAGACGGAATGTTTGTTTCATGCAGGTATCCTCAAGGGCGTGCGGTCTCCGGAGTTTGCGGTGCACAGCGGTGACGGGAGCGCTACGGGGCGAATAAAGCGGAACCTAAAGTTGCTCCATTATACCCATCGCCAGAATTTCCGCAAGATGGATGGAGGCGGGTGGGACGCACGGGGAAGTGGCGGCGTGGCATGGCGGTGGGCTTCATTCTCCGGGGCGGGGGGTGGTGGCGGGCAGCAGCCATTGGTCGAGGAGCACGGCCAGGTGTCTGACCGATGTTTTCTGGCGCCAGTGGCTCAGTCCCTGGCGCCACTGGAGGAGGCAGCCGGTGCAGGTGGTGGTGACCAATGCGATGCCAAGGGTTGCGAAGTCATCCAGAAGGCGGGTCCGGATGGCCTGGGAGAGATCGGGGTGAGCGAGGTGGAAGAGCCCCCCCATGCCGCAGCATTGGGGGCCGTGGGGGAGTTCGCGCAGGGCGAGGCCGTCGATGGACCTGAGCAGTCGGCGCGGCGGTTCGGTGATTTGCTGGCCGAACCGCAGGTGGCAGGGGTCGTGGTAAAGAACGGCCTGGCGTGGGGTGTCCGCCTGGCGGTGGAACCAGGTGGCGAAGTCGGGGCAGGCGGTCAGGAAGCTTGAAAATTCGTAGAGGCGGTCGCTAAAGGCGACGGCCCGTTCATGCCATTGGCTGTCGTCGGCCAGCAGAGCCGGATAGGTGGCGAGATGGCTGTGACAGCTGGCGCAGGAGGTGAGGATGGGCAGATCGTTGTCGAGAAAGGCGGCGATGTTGCGCCTGGCCAGGGTTTTGGCCGTTTGAAAATCTCCGGCCGCCCAAGCGGCTTGACCGCAGCAGGTCTGCCCCGGCGGTGTCCAGGGGGCATGGCCGGAGGCCCGGGCGGCCAGCCTGCCGGTGGCGGTGGCGATCTGTGGATCCAGGTGTCGAGCCAGGCAGCCGCTGAAGTAAGCGACCGTTGCCTGGCCGGCCGAGGTGGGACGATTCGGGTCGGAGGGGGCGCCCTTCTTTGCGGGCGCGATCCCCAGGCGGAGACGGAGGCCGCTGTCGGCCGGCAGGGCGCGGCCGAGGTGGGCGAGGCCGGCGAGCAGGGGCGGGTGGCTCAACGTCTTGCGGGCCAGCAGGGCAAGGAACGGGTGGCGGCCGGGGGGGGACGGCAGTTCCCCCCTGGCCCGGGCGATGCGGTCGACAATGTCCAGCCCGCGGGGGCAGGCGGCGGTGCAGGCACCGCAAAGGAGGCAGCGGGAGAGGATTTCGCCCAAGGCGCCCGAGCCGTCCGCCACCACCAGCCGTTCCAGGAGATGAATCTTGCCCCGGGCAGTCAGGAACTCCTGGCCGGTGACCTGGTAGAGTGGGCAGACAACGGTGCAGGCGCCGCACTTTGCGCAATCGGTCACGTAGAGGCCCTTTGTCGAGAGAGGAGGGAGGCTCAGCCCGGCCGCGGTGTCCGGAGACGGACCGCCGCGGCCGGCTGCGCCGGTTTTTTCGGACGGGGAACCGGTTACGGCTGCCAGAGGAGGTAGGCCTTGATGAAGGGGTCCAGGTTGCCGTCCAGCACGCTGTCCACGTTGCCGACCTCGTAGCCGGTGCGGTGGTCCTTGATCATGCGGTAGGGCTGCAGCACGTAGGAACGGATCTGGCTGCCCCAGGCGATTTCCTTCTTGTCGCCGTGCAGCTCCTGCTGTTGCTCGTCCTGGAGTCGTTTTTCCCAGTCATAGAGTTGTGCCTTCAGCATCTTCATTGCCGTATCCTTGTTGCGGTGCTGGGAACGTTCGTTCTGGCACTGCACAACGATGCCGGTGGGCAGATGGGTGATGCGGATAGCCGAACTGGTTTTGTTGACGTGCTGGCCACCGGCGCCGCTGGCCCGGTACGTGTCGATACGGAGATCTTTGTCGTTGATCTCCACCTCGATGTCGTCATCCAGCTCCGGGAAGATGAACACCGACGCAAAGGAGGTGTGGCGACGGCCACCGGTATCGAAGGGGGAGATGCGGACCAGCCGGTGGATGCCCATCTCCGAGCGAAGCAGGCCATAGGCGTAACGACCCTTGATCATGATCGTGACGCTCTTCACCCCGGCCTCGTCGCCGGGCAGGTAGTCCAGGGTTTCGGTTTCAAAGCCCTTTGCCTCCGCCCAGCGCAGATACATGCGGAGCAGGATGTCGCACCAGTCCTGGGCCTCGGTGCCGCCGGCCCCGGCATGGATGGTGAGCAGGGCGTTGTTGGTGTCGTGCTCGCCAGCGAACATTCGTTCGAGTTCAAATATCTCGATGCGTTTTTCAAGCTCGTCGAGGAGTTGCTCTACTTCCCGGGACGTATCCGCGTCTTTTTCCTCCATGGCCAGATCCAGCAGGAGCTCCGCCTCTTCCATGGTGGACTGGCAGGATTCCCAGTTTTCCACCACGCCCTGGAGTTGCCCCAGTTCCTTCTGGACCTTCTGGGCGATGGCGGTCTGGTCCCAGAAGCCCGGGGCCAGAGTCTGCGCTTCAAGATTGGCTATCTGGTTTTTTTTGTCGCCTACCTCAAAGATGGTCCCGCAGGGCGAGCAGGCGGCCTTTGAGATCCTGGATCTTTTGTTTCAGTTCGGCGGACATATCGGTTTCTCCTCGGTGTGGGTTGGATGAGGCGTTGTGAAAAATATTCTCAGACTGTTATTTTGCCCGGGCATCCTTATGTCGGAGGGTGCGCCCGGACTCGGCCGGCGCGTCGGCGTTTCCAGATCCCCGCCGGCAGCAGAGCCAGCAGGCAAAGGGTGGGGAAATGGTGGCCGTAGCGGACAAAGGCGGTTTCGGTGGTCAAGAGCGGCAGCCGGGCCGTTTTTGTGTCGGCGGTAAACAACTGCGAGAGACTGACCGGCCGGCCCAGGGGGTCGATGCAGCCGCTGATGCCGGCGTTGGCTGCCCTGGCCAGGCTGCGCCGTGTTTCCACGGCCCGGAATGTGGCCATGGACAGATGCTGCCAGGGAGCGTTGGAACGGCCGAACCAGGCGTCATTGGTGATGTTCACCAGGAGGTTGGCGCCCCGTCGCGCTTCCCGGCGGGCCAGTTCCGGAAAGATGCTTTCGAAGCAGATTAATACCCCAATCCTGGCGTTCTGGCAAGCGATTGGTCCGGTGGAGAGGCCTGGGGTGAAATCGCCGATGGTTTCCACCACCGGGGCCAGGGAGGGGAGGATGGTTCGCAGCGGGATATATTCGCCGAAGGGGACCAGGTGCTGTTTGTCGTACCGGCCGGCAATGCGGCCCATGGGCGGGCTGGCGCTGAGGGGAAGATGCATGCCGGAAAGGGGGTAGTCGGAGGGTTCCATCAGGAAGGCGCTGTTGAAATAGCGGGGGGGCTCGTTGGGGGTGGGCCGTTCCCGGTGCGGCGCTCCCACCAAAAGATTGACCCGGTGGCGGTGGACCAATCGATCGATCATTTCCACGAACAACGGGCTTTCCAGAGGATAGAACGGCAGGGCCGTTTCCGGCCAGATCAGCAGGGACGGTGGTTGGGGGGCGGCCAGGGCGGCTTCCGACAGGGCCAGGTAGCGATTGACGGTCTGCCGCTGGAAGGCCGGCGACCATTTTTGTTCCTGGGGTATGTTGCCCTGCACCACGGTGGCGGTGATCGTCTCGGCCTCCCGGCAGAGGTCGGTGACCTGCTGCTGGCGCCAGGCTCCGTAGAACAGGGCGGCAATCAAGAGCAGGCCGGCGGGCAGGATGACGGTGAGGATTTCCCGGCCGGGGGCAGACTCCTTGGGGGGGGGCGACGGCCCGGCCAGGACAAGATTCAGGCCGCTCAGCACCATGGCATTGGCCAGGACGATGAGGAAGGTGACGCCATGGTGGCCGAAGAGATCAGCAACCTGCAGGGGGACGGCGCTGTGGAACTGGGTGTACCCCAGATCGAGCCAGGGAAATCCCGAAAACAGTTTGCCGCGGAGCATGTCCAGGGCCACCCAGAGAGGGGGGGCCGTCCAGGCCAGGGGCAGGTGGGGGGCAAACCAGCGGCAGCCGGCGGTGAAGAGCGCCAGAAAGAGGCTCATGTAGAGGGAGAGCAGCAGCAGTGCCGCGCCTGAAACCCACCATTCCAGATGGCCGTAGGTGCCGAGCACGATGGTGATCCAGGAGAGGGTCAGTGGGAAGAAGGTCATGCCGGCGGCGAGGCCGAGCCAGGCGGCGTTGCCGGGCGAGGTGGCGGTGCGGCAGGAGCGGAGCAGTGGCACCAGGGCTATCCAGGCGAGCCAGGCCAGGCCGGGCGTGCCCGGGGTGGCGGCAAAGAGCAGCAGGCCGGAGCAGAAAGCCGACAGGATGTTCTTCGTTCTGGAATGCATGGTCATTTGCCTGTCCGGCAAACCTTGACGATCTTGATGCGCCGCTTGCTGGCCGAGATGACCCGAAAGGTGAGTCCGTCAACCTCCACCATGGCCCCGGATTCGGGGAGATGGCCGAGGTGGTGCAGGATCAGGCCGCCCACCGATTCGTAGGGGCCCTCGGGGAATTCGATGCCAAAGAAATTCTCGATCTCCTCGATATCGATCTTGGCATCGGCGATCAGGGTGTGGTCGTCGATGGCCTTCCAGTGACTTTCCGCCTTGTCGTATTCGTCACTGATCTCGCCGACGATTTCCTCCAGAACGTCCTCCAGGGTAACCAGGCCGCGCACGCTGCCGAATTCGTCGGTGACGATGGCCATGTGGCTTTTCTGGTTCTGGAAGTCCCGGAGCAGATCGACGATTTTGTAGTTTTCGGCCACGAAATAGGCTGGCTTCACCAGCTCGCCCGCCGCAGGTTGTGTGTCAGGGGTGGTGATACCGCCTGAGCAGTAGGTCAACAGATCCTTGGCGTGCAGGATGCCGACGATCTGGTCCGGTGAATCGGCAAAAATGGGGATGCGGCTCAAGCCCTGTTCGGTGATCAGGGCAATGACTTCGTTGAGGGGGGCGTTGGCCGGCGCGCAGATCATTTCGGTTTGCGGGGTCATGATCTCATGGGCCAGGGTATCCTTGAACTCAAGGATACTGTTGATCATCTGCCCCTCGCGGCTGCTGATCAGTCCCTGTTCGGTCCCTTCTTCGAGCAGTTCCTGGATCTCATGTTCAAGATCCTCCGCCGTGTCCGGGGTGCGGAACAGGCCGAAGAGGTGCAGAATGCGTTTGAATAACGAAGGTTCGCCGGAGTCGAGAGCGGGAGGGTCTTGTTCCATGTAATATTATTATTGATATAAGGATAGAGGAGAGTGGTGAAAAAAGGTTTTCCCTTGCCGGTCGGCTTCACGTGCGATGCCGCCGGCCATGGCGCCCGCCGCGGAAGGTGACCTGCAAGGATCGGCGCCGGGTCCCCGTTTTTTTGCGAGGGGAGGGGGCGGGTGGCAATCGGAAGCCATCATGTTATGTTCGGGGAGATCATTTGAAGTGTCTATGATACGCGATGAGCCCTGTTGCCTGCCATCATTTTCTGTGTTGGCGGTGTGTGGGGGGCACGGCTGGCGATGCGTTGGTTTGTTTGTATCGGTCTGTAATTGTTTGGAAAATATTTGTTTAGCGTGCTGCCGCGCTGTTGCCGCGGTAAGAAAAAAATTGACGCGGGAAGGGAAAATCGGTATAAAAGGCTCGTTTTTGCTGTGCCAGAGCATTGTCGGCCCGCAGCGGTGCGGGATTTTCGATTGTGGACGTGTGTTGTTGATGTGTATTGGCGGCTCAGCTCAAAAAAGCTCCAACGTCGTCCTTTTCTGTGGGATGGGTAATCCGGTGCGGGTTATTCATCCTTTTATTTTATTCCGAAAGCTAGTAAGAATACTGTACGTACGAGGATCAGGCGAAACGGTTGCCGGGCGCGTTGCCGCGAGGGGGGCTCGCTGAAGCTCAATGGGGCTTGGAGCCGCGCCGGCCGAGGGCAGTTTCGATGATCCTGAAGCAATGACGGTTTCACGGGTTTCCGGAAGCCGTCGTGGCGTCTTGGGCTTCCGGCGGTGCGTTTTCCCCCCTCCCCCTTTTTGTTGAGCCCGGGCCACGTCTTCCAGGAGTCGCTCCGCCTGCCGTCGTGCCTTTTCGTCCCCCGCTTGCCGGGGCGCAGAGGCCCGGGCGTAGCGGAATTCAAGTGTCAACGAGTTGATGCGAGGTCATCTTTTTTGAAAGATAAGGTACTGATTGCAAATCGCGGCGAGATCGCCATCCGGATCATGGAGGCCTGCAAGGATCTGGGGCTCGATTATATCGTTATCTATACGCCGGAGGACGTCGACTCCCAACACGTCCGTCTCAATCTCGACAGCAAGAGCAACCGGAACAAGGCGTGGCGGGTATCGAGCTACACCGACCCCAACGATATTCTGTCCGTGGCCGACCATACCAAGTGTACGGCCATCCACCCCGGCTATGGATTTTTTTCCGAGGATTTTCGTTTCGCCCGGCGGGTGACGGTCCGTGACCGGCCCTTGACTTTCATCGGCCCCAAGTGGGAGGTGATCAAGGATCTCGGCGATAAGATCAACACCAAGCGGGTTGCCAATCGGCTTGGGATCCCCACCATTCCCGGCACCGACGGCCCCATCTATAACGAGATGGATGCGGAGGCCATTGCCCAGCAGCTGCTGGAGGATCAGCAGGAGCGGCAGATTCGAAACCCCTCCGTGCTGGTCAAGGCGGCGGCGGGCGGCGGCGGTATGGGCATCGAGGAAGTCCACCAGATCGAGCAGTTCCGGCGCGTCTACCGGCAGATCCAGAATTATGCCAAGCGGCAGTTCGGTGATGGCGGCGTGCTCATCGAGCAGTGTCTGCGCGATTATAATCATCTTGAGGTGCAGCTGGTCTGCAGTCGGCATGGCGAGCGGGTCCACTTCGGCACCCGTAACTGCACCATTCAGAGTACCGGTCGTCAGAAGCGGCTCGAGGCGGCACCCGGCTTTGACAACACCTGTTTTGCTTACGAATTCAACGCCGCCGAGGTCTTGGAGAAGGTTGTCGAGTACTCCCTGAAGCTTGCCTCCCATGTGCGCTACGACAACGTCGGTACCTGGGAGTGGATCGTCACCGCCGACGGCCAGCCCTACCTGCTGGAGGTCAACACCCGTATCCAGGTGGAAAACGATGTTTCGGCCCGGATCAGTTACCTGCACGGCAAGGAGCAACCAAACCTGATCCGCGAACAGATTCGCCTCGGCCTGGGCGACCGGATGGGCTATGCGCAGAAGGATATTCACTTCCGTGGCTCCAGTATCGAACTGCGGATCATTGCCGAGGATACCCATCGCGGGTTCGCGCCATGGATCGGCACCATCAACCGGTTTTCGGCGCCACAGCATGAATGGGCCGCCACCTATACCCACGTGCCCTTCGATCGGCCCTATGTGATTCCCAGCGAGTATGATCCCAATCTCGCCCTTTCCATTGTCTGGGGGGAATCCATGGACGAGGCCAAGGAACGGGCCGACCGGTTCCTTTCCGAGGTGGTCATCGAGGGGGAAAATGCCGCCGGTGAGCCTATTCTCACCAACATTCCGTACCTCAAAAACAACCTGGCCCGGCTCCTCACCTTTTAACGCCAAGGCAGAGATAGAATCAGATGGAAGATTTACGTAAGCGACTCCTGAAAACGGAAGAGCGTCTCACCTACCTTGCCCAGATCCGGGACGGCAGTGAATGGGCCAACCTCACCGGACTGCAGGAAAAGAACGAGCGACTGAAGACCGGTTTTTATGATTTTGCCGAAGAGGCACTGGCCGAGGAGATCCGTGCTCTCGAGGAGGCGATCACCTTTCTTGAAAAGCGCTGCGAGGAAAGTCTCACCTCCATGGACCGGGTGCGCATTGTCCGCAGCCCCCTGCGTTTTTCCCTCAAGGATATCCTTGAGAACGTCTACGAAGAGTATACCGAACTTGGCGGCGAGGAAGAGGCCAACATCGATCCTTCCATGGTGGTGGCCAAGGCCAACATCGTCCGAAGGGTCAAGAAGAAGATGGTGACCCAGCAGGTGATGGTCATCGGTCATGAAAAGGGACACGGCGAGGAGTTCCGCAACGGTGGCTCCAGCAAGCCCTGGGGCAACGAGAAGGCCCTGCGCTTCATGCGGGTGGCGGAAACCGAGGGCATTCCGATCCATTTTTATATCTTCACCCCCGGTTCCTTCCCGGTGGAGGAGTACCCCGGCGCCGCGCAGCAGATTGCCAGAAATCTTTACGCCATGGCCCGGTTGCGGGTACCGATGATTTCAGTGATCTCCGAGGGGGGCTCCGGCGGTGCCGAGGCCATCGGGCTCAGTGATTTCCGGATGATGTTTTCCCACGGTTATTACTCGGTGATCTCGCCCGAGGGCGCGGCGGCCATCGAAGGCAAGATTCGCGAGGGTGAGCGGCTGCCCAAGGATCTTGTGGAGGGCTGTGCCGACCGGCTCAGGATTTCCGCCGCCGACAACCTGGCCCAGAAAACCATCGATCGGCTCATTCAGGAGCCGCCGCTGGGGGCCAAGCGAGACGATTTCCCCTTCTTCCGGCAGCTCAAGTTCGAGATGATTCGGGCCACCGACGAGGTGGTGCTCAAGACCAAGAGCCTGCGGGCCTTCCGCGCCTATGAGGTGAAGGTGAATAAGGCCGAGGCGAGCGACGACGCCGAGGCGCCGCATATCGATATCTCCTGGGATCTGAACGGCGAGGAGATCAAGCGTTTGCTCGCCTTGCGGGCTCGGAAGTACCGGAACATGGCGACCCATGCCTTTTCCGGCAAGCCCTCGTCGATGTCCAAGATCTACAAACAGTTCTGCGGTGCGTATTACAGCTTCCGCTACGACCTGCTGCGCAGTCAGCAGAAACAGGTGCAGAAGGTGTTCAAGGAGGTGTCGGGCGAGGGGTCGGTGCTGCTCAAGCAGGTATCGGCACCCTTTTCCGCCGCCTATGATTTTGTTGCCAGCAAGCCGGCCGCCAAGGCAGCCAAGACGGTGATCAGCAGGAACGGGATTGATTGGGGTGAGCCGGAATTTGGCGATACCTACACCAGTCCGCTGGCCAACGAGGACCGCACCGTCACCTGTCCGAACGCCGCCAAGCACGGCTGCAAGGATCTCTGGGTGCCGGACCTGTATGGCGAATTCTGTGGCGTCTGTGAAAATTGCGGGCATCATTTTCCACTGGAATATCAGTGGTATCTGAAGCATCTCTTTGACCGTGATTCCATCCGCGAGTTCAATCCCGACATTGCCGCCGGCAACCCGCTTGACTATGCAGGGTTTGAAAAGCGCCTCAATGCCGCCCGTGCCAAAACCGGGCGCAAGAGCGGTGTCATCACTTTTGATGCCAAGGTGATGGGAGTCGATATCGTGGTCGCCATGCTCTACAGTGACTTCCGGAACGGCACCGTGGGCGCGGCCGAGGGTGAAAAATTCGTTCGGGCCTGCGAGATGGCGCGTATCAAGCGCCGGCCGTTGCTTTCCTACGTACACACCACCGGTGGGATTCGTATCCAGGAGGGCACTCTGGGAGTTGTGCAGATGCCGAAATGCACCATGGCGGTGCGGGAGTATGTGGATTCCGGCGGGTTCTACATCGTTGTCTATGATAACAACTCTTATGCCGGGCCGGTGGCAAGCTTCCTGGGCTGCTCCCATTACCAGTTCGCCATCCGTTCCTGCCGGATCGGCTTTGCCGGCCACCGGGTTATCCGTGAAACCACCGGCCAGGATATTCCGCCCGACTATCACAGCGCCAGGAACGCGCTCAAGCGCGGCCATATCCAGGGTATCTGGGACCGGCGCGAGTTCCGCCGCAACCTGCACAAGGCGCTGATGACCATGGGCGGCCGCAACCTCTATTACCGCTAACCTCTTACGGCGAACCGACGCATGGACATGGATCAGGACATCGATTTCGACGAAATTCTCACCAGCTATCGTTCCGACCCCTACAGCTACGTGGACGTGCATGCCATCCACACTGGCCGCATTCGTTTCAAAGTCCGGCTGGACGACGCGGTGGAGGGGCTGAGCGGCCAGTGGCGTCATCTGCCCGGGACCCTGCTCTACGAGCTTGAGCGGGAGCGCAACGCCAAGGCCGTGCATTCGCCCACCAACGGTATCGTTGCTTCGCTGCGCGACGATTTGGAGGGGCATTTTGTCGAGGCCGGCGAAAAGATACTCGTCATCCGCCATCCCCTTAAAAAGCGGGAGATCATCGACGGTATTCTGCGCAAGGTGCTCTTTCAGTTCAAGGCCCCGGAGCGGGCCAAGTATTTTTTCTCCCTGGATCTCCAGGCCAGGATTGAAAAGTACGGCCAGCGGGCGGTCTCCATCAAGCCCGGCGACGAGATTCTCACCATGTCGCTGATGAAGCGTGATATCCCTGTTTACTACACCGGTGAGCCGGGTATCATCCATTCGGTATATTTCCAGCCCGGGGTCACTGTTGAGCTTGGTGAGCCACTCATCGGCATCTGCGCCGAGGAAAAACTTCCGTACATCCAGAAAATCATCACCCGCGTCAAGGCGGAATGGGAATAACCCACCTCTCTCCCGACCTGGTACGCCAACTCGTATGGGAAGAGGAGGCGCCCGGTCGCCAGCGCCACCTGTCTCCGGATGCGGTTGCGGAGGTCTTTCGCTTCGGGGCCATGGTCGGCTCGGAGATCCACCGCTTTGCTGAACTTGACCGTGGCATGGATTATGCCAAGCAACTGGTCCGCGACAGCGAGGCGCGGGACTGCGCCCTGGCCAGCGGCACCGTGATTCTTGCCGAGACGCTCACCGGCGGCCGGGGGCGTTTCCGGCGCGTCTGGCATGCACCGCCGGGCGGGATCTGGATGACGCTGGTTCTGGCCAACACCCTGCTCCCCGAAACCAGTCGCCTCTATCCGCTGGCCGCCGGCCTTGCCTGCTGCGAGGCCATCCGCCATTTCGGCATTAATTGCCAGCTCAAGTGGGTGAACGACGTCCACGTTCAGGGCCGGAAGATCGCCGGCATTCTCGCCGAGACCATGATCGGCCCTCGCTTCGGCGAGGAGTATGTCCTCATCGGCATCGGCATTAACGCCAACAACGAAGCGTTCCCCCCGGAACTGGCCGACACCGCCGTTGCCATGTGTTCCCTGCTGGGTGAGCCGGTGGATCTGGAGGCCTTGGCGGCCCGCCTGCTGGCCAAGCTCAACTGGGCCATGGGGCTGCTGCATTACGAGGAGCGGCAGTGGCTGGCCGACGACGATGGCAGCCGCCCTGCCGCCGCTCGCGAGTCGATGCTGGTGGCTCAGTGGCGCGGCCTGAGTGACACCATCGGTCGCCGGGTTTGGTTTGGCTACGATGTCCAGCAAAATCCCCAGTACGAGGCCCTGGTTATTGGCCTCACCGCCGATGGCGGCCTCATTCTCCAGCATCTTGCCGATGACGTGCAATGCGTCGAATACTCCGGCGAGATCCTCTACTGCTGACCAACACATTCTTCCTGGAAGCTCTCTTTTTACTGTTTGACGGTGCGCGGTTGTCGGGCTTTTCTGTCTGGCACTCCTGACGGGGTGTGGTCGGGCACGCCGTTTTTTCTCCTTTGTTCTGCCTTTGCTGTTTCAGCCATTCCATTTGGTATTCCGGTGTCCATGGTCAGCAATTGGTCTGCCGGCTGGTGGACAGGTTGGTGATGCGTGTCTGTATTGCTTGCCCCGTAAGCCGTTCCGCTGCGAAGCATTTTGGTCTGACAGTGTCTGGTGCGACGAATTTTTCGATGGACTCATTCTTTTGTTAACCAACACTTGCCGCCGAGATTGCGCTGCGGTACCCGATTGCGACTGCTGTATGCCAGGTAATTGCCCGGATTGTTTAAGTAAATACAGAAATACTGATTTTGCCGCCTTGACTTTCAGAATTTTGCACGCGTATAGTAATCTCTAATAGTTATTGATTTTTGCTGTCTTGGTTTTTCCGCACGTTTGTGCCGTGCACTGTCGCCCCCCATTTTTTGTGAGTTGCCTGGGATGTAGAGGAGGAGAGGATTCGTGTTGCCAGGTGACGGTTTTGCGCCGTGGTCGCAGCCTGGCGTACTGGTCACGGCCGGTCGCTCATTGCATTGATCAGGCCATACCGTCCCGGGGAGCTGCCCGACGGGCAGCGGTTCCGCATCGACGACAAGATTTATCAGCTCCTCCAGTTTTATTTGTATAGCCCCAGCGAGAATATCCGCCATGGCCAGCCATTTGCCATGGAGATCCTTTTGTTCACAAGAATGAGGCGGACGAACTGGCAGTGGTGGCGGTGTGGATGCGGACCGGCACCGCAATCGGATCATCGATACCCTCCCCATATTCCCCTCCGTGGTCGATCACGGGGCAAAAGTGGCGTCGGTTTCTATCGATCCGGTGCAGTGCTGCCAGCCAACGGCTCCTTTTGCCATTTTTCAGGTTTGTTGATCACACCGCCCTGTACCGAAGGCGCTCAGTGGTATGTCCTGCGGGATCCGGTTTCCCCTGGCCAGGGCCATTTCGTTACGGCGGCTGTTGCCCATGGGGCTCCATCGGCTGATGCCTCGGTTGGGCACCATTCCCCGGAGAGCCGCACTGCCGCCGTGGACATCTGGTGGCTACCGGCGAGACAGGGAGCGTGGCGTTGGATTGCACGCCGAGGGGCATACGCAGTCTGGTGAGGATCTTGGTTAAATTGGGCGTGAGAGAAAGGAAGAGGGCGCTTCGTTTACTTACTGGGGAATTTTTGGTGGCGGTTTTTTGTCGTTGTTGTGCCGGTTTTTCTTTTCATCCAAGGAGGCAGTGAGATGAACTTTTTGAATCGTATGAAAGTGGGGAGTCGGTTGACCTTGATTATCGGCAGTCTGCTGGTACTCATGGTGGTGGTCGGCGTTTTCAGCATCGTCAAGATGCAACAGGTAGGCGGGGAGTTGAAGTCAATTGCCGATTATGACATTCCGCTCTCCGAGGCACTTGGCGAGGTGAATTCCCATCAGCTTGAAATGGCAGTGTTGTTCGAACGTGGCGCTCGCCATGGCGAGATAGACGCGCTGACCGAACTGGGCAACATTCGAAAAGAAGTCGAGGAGACGGGAATCAAAATTGGTGAACAGGTGCATCATGGGGAAAAAATTGCCAAAGAATGCATCAGTATGACCAGTGATATCCAGACGCGGGAGGAGTGTCAGCGGCTTTTGGACGGCTTGAAAGAAGTCGAAAAGGGGCATGAGAAGCTGGAGTCTGCCATGCTTATGAGCATGGATATGTACGCCAAGGGCCAGAAGCAAGAGGCGGGAGGGCGGAGCGAAGAAATTGAAAAGGAGATGGACGATCTGGGCCGCGCTCTTGACGGGTTGACCAGCCAGATTGAAAAGTTTACCGATGCGGCTGCGCAACGGGCGGAACATCTGCAAGAGTTGACCCTCAAAGTGACGATCATCCTGCTGGGCGTCTCGGTCATCTTCGGCTTTGGTATGGGCTTCCTGGTCACCCGCAGCATCACCAGCGTTTTGGTGGATGTCAAGGAGGTGGCGGATAATGTTACCTCGGCAAGCCTCCAGGTAAGTTCCGCGGCCCAGGAAATCTCCCAGGGCGCCACCGAGCAGGCGGCGGCGGCCGAGGAGTCTTCGTCCTCGGTTGAGGAGATGGCGTCGATGATCAAGCAGAACGCCGACAATGCCACGGAAACGGAGCGGATCGCTTCCAAGGCTTCGGTGGATGCTGAAGAGGGCGGTCAGGCGGTGCGGCAGGCAGTGGATGCCATGCGCCAGATTGCCGCCAAGATTTCGATTATCGAGGAGATTGCCCGGCAGACCAACCTGCTGGCCTTGAACGCCGCCATTGAAGCGGCCCGGGCCGGTGAGCACGGCAAGGGGTTTGCCGTGGTTGCCGCCGAGGTGCGTAAGCTTGCCGAGCGGAGCCAGACCTCCGCGGCCGAGATCAGCGTGCTTTCTTCTTCCAGTGTGGAGGTGGCGGAGCGGGCCGGCGAGATGCTGACCACCATGGTGCCCAATATTCAGAAGACGGCTGGTTTGATTCAGGAAATCAGCGCCGCCAGCATCGAACAGAGCAGCGGCACCGAGCAGATTAACCAGGCCATGCAGCAGCTGGATACGGTTATTCAGCAGAACGCCAGCGCTTCCGAGGAGATGGCCGCCACCGCCGAGGAACTCTCCGCCCAGGCCGAATCCCTGCAGGAGTATATCGCCACCCTGATCAGCAGCGATCGGCGGCAGACCAATGGGGGGCGGAAGGCTCATGGCCGTGGAAATGGCCGGGTCAAGATCGCCCACCTGGGCAGCGGCAAGAAAGTGGCGGGTGTTGTCCCGGCCGGAAAGCAGATCGGCGTCAAGCTGGATATGGCTGGCAATGGCGGCGATGAACTTGACGAACATTTCGAGGAGTATTG
>Ga0224496_10000302_pt1 | contig 35470 bp, 39 predicted proteins | sample SF_Jul11_sed_USG_2_FD_168127 | JGI IMG/M metagenome (GOLD analysis project Ga0224496, IMG submission 168127) | Sediment microbial communities from San Francisco Bay, California, United States - SF_Jul11_sed_USGS_8_1 | ecosystem: Environmental > Aquatic > Marine > Sediment | place: USA...
TGCACAACATCCTCTTATTCTCCGTTAGTTATACTTTTCCACTCTGTGGATGCATTTTCTCTTTGTGCAAAAACGCTATCCCCTGTGTATAGCGCAGATTGTCTTTCAATATAAATTATTTATAAATACGGATGTTCCCCTATCCGCCCTTTACTTACTACCTTCTAACAGAGCCATATCGACCACCTGCAACAACTCGCCCAGATCAATAGGTTTAGTGATGTAATAATCAAAACCAGCTGCCAGACCTTTTTTTACATCTTTTGGCATAGCATTAGCGCTAATGGCAATAACCGGTTTATTTCGAGTAGCTTCCCGTTGACGCAAATGTTTGAGCACTTCAAAACCATTGAGCCCGGGCAGATTGATATCTAATAGGATCAGGTCAGGCTTATGTTCAGCAGCTAACTCAAGCCCCTGCAATGGTTCAGCTGCACTCAACATATGAATATCAGATCGACGCCCTAATAACTGCGCAACCAACCGCAGGTTGGCCGGGTTATCTTCTATGTACAGGACGGTATATTTATCTTTTTGTGCAGCCATGAATAATTATTCTATAAATCCTGTTTGGTTTGGACTCATATATGAGTGGAATGTTTGTTGATATTCTGTCAGTTAAACTCAAATACCATGCTCCCACTTTACTGAGATCTGTGATTAATATTGCCACACAAGAGATTATCCAAATACGTAGTGATACTAGGGGTAATAGTCGTGACTATTTTTTATGAATCAACTCTACCTAAATAGATTCAACACAGTTAGTCTGGCCTATATGATGGATGCGGATGATGCCTTACTTATTGCTGATGCTTTTGAGCACAGGGAAGCTTCAGTCATTTGATTTTTCTGGCCTGAACTTTTTGTGTTTTAGATGACTGGCTCTGGGTATCAATAACACTCTGACCCGCCCTACTGTCTGTTTTAGGCTTTTTAGGTTTCTTTGGTTTCCTGGGTTTAATTGGACGGAGATCCAGATGAGATTCGGGCACTTCCTGAACGGGTTTAAAGCCCTCAATCAATTTGCGTGGTATTAGCTGTTTAATCAGTCGCTCAATATCAGATAGCTGCTCAAACTCATCAGCACAGACCAGTGACACAGCCCTGCCGCTTAAGCTTGCGCGACCGGTGCGACCGATACGGTGGATATAATCTTCTGTTATATGAGGCAAATCAAAATTGACCACCTGCGGCAGTTGATTGATATCCAGACCACGAGCAGCCAGATCGGTGGCAACCAAAACTCGAATCAAACCCGTTTTGAATTCAGCCAATACTCTCGTACGTGCGCCCTGGCTTTTGTCGCCATGAATTGCTGCCGCTTTAATATCTTTTGTTTGCAGATAACGAACCAGTCGATCAGCACCGTTTTTTGTTCTGACAAACACCAGCACTTGATCCCAGTTATTATTTTTGATCAGTTGTGTGAGCAGAGCAGATTTCCGGTTTTTGTCTACCGGACACATCCACTGCTCTATGGTTGTCGCCGTAGTCTCGGCCGGATTTACAGAAATCTCAACCGGATCGTTAACAATAGTCCTGGCCAGCTGACGAATCTCATCAGAAAAAGTAGCAGAAAACATCAGGTTCTGGCGCTGTCTGGGCAACAGCGCGATAATTTTCTGGATTTCGTCGATAAAGCCCATATCCAGCATCCGGTCGGCTTCATCCAGCACCAGTACTTCCAGTTGCCTGAATTTCACCGCGTTCTGATGATAAAGGTCGAGCAAGCGACCCGGCGTCGCCACCAGCACATCAGCCCCCCGGCGTAACTTCATCATCTGCGGGTTTATTTTAACGCCGCCAAAAACCACCGCCGAATGCAGCGACAAATTTTTACCATAAGCGGCAACACTGGCACCAACCTGTGCAGCCAGTTCCCGGGTCGGTGTGAGTATTAGCGCCCGTATTTGATTCGCCCGAACGCGATCACCTTTTGACAACCTCTCCAGCAGCGGCAAAACAAAACCCGCAGTTTTACCTGTACCGGTCTGGGCAGCAGCCATGACATCTCTACCCCTGATAATAGCGGGTATAGATTCAAGTTGAATCGGTGTAGGCGCCTCATAACCCTGCTCAGCAATAGCATCAAGAACAGGAACTGACAGGCCCAGGGAGGCAAAGCTCATAAAATTATCTCTGGTCGGGTTTTATATCTTCAACCACCGTGGTGGCGAAGTTACAGTTTACAGAATATCATTATCGCGAGCCATGATTGCCGAGCATGATATGCCAATGCCCTCAATGAGTGGCCTATAATGAAACGATGAGCCGACCTTCGAACTGCTTATTTATCATTATATTTATATCCGGCAACTTATACGCCGAATCATATTATACGCCTAGAGATTACGGCTCCGATTCCCTGTACGATCCTTTTGGTAATTTCCTGAGTTACTCACTTGATTCACTGCAGGTATCGGACAGTTTTGACACCCGTAATTTCAGAAGCAATCTTGACCAGGTTTTAAGTAACCTGTCACATCCTAAAACAGCAATAAATAATGAAGGCGGTTTTAATCGTTTTATTAATCGCCAAATATTTCCTGTCAACAGTAATCACTCAGATGAGAGCTGGGCCATCCTGCCAAACTATGGCCTGCACCTACTTGGCGGTGGCATGGTTTTCAGAAAAGACCTGGAATACTTCAGGGCGAACGGTGTTGAAAATGCTGCAATCTACTCCATCACGCTGGCGATGACAGCTGAACTTATCCAGGAAGCCTTTGAAAAAAAGACAACCCTGAAGGATGACGCAGTTGCCGATTTTTATTTATTCCGACCACTTGGTATATGGCTGTTCAATGATGATGACAGAGCAAATTATATTATGGATACCCTGGATCCGGCCATCTGGCCCTATTTACAAGCGTTTGATTTTTCTGAAGATCATTTCATTAACACTGGAATCAATTATATGTATCGCCCGCCCGCCACAGAATTTTTAAATTCACGATTATTTGTTTTTACCGGCCTGAATAATCAGATTGGTTTATCTCATCGCATCGATAAAACCGACTGGTTTTCATGGGGAATCGGCCTATCCACGCAACGCATTGATTTTTCATTAAGACAGCAGGCCGAACTGGATACCAGTTTTGGATTTTTTTATGACAAAAACAAAAGCCTGTTATGGTCGCTGGTATTCAATGATGCCGGCGGTACTGATTACAGGTTCAACCTGTTCCCAACCAACCAAAGCCTGCCTGGAAAATTTGGTTATTTTATCAGCCATAATGAAAATCAGGATCTGTCACTGGGAATGCTCTATAGAATCCAGATTGGTATTAGCTTCACGAAATAATATCTAAAATTATTATGTCCATAATACTGCCGTATCTATATAGATCTTCTTATTACTAAATAAAATCACATAGATAATTATTATTTTTCTGGTTTGACGTTACTTTTTTTCAAGCGTTCGAGATTTTCAATAACACGTTGAGTACGCTCAAGATTGGCCTTAATCTCGGTATTTTCCGGATCTAGCAATAACACCTGTTGCCAAATGACTATAGCCTCCTCATAGCGCTCCTGTCCGTAAAGCTCGGCCCCTTTATTAATAAGGTCCTGCAAAGGGCCTCCCATGGATTTAGATAATTTTTCGAGGCGTTTATTAGCGGCTTCAATCTCTTTGTTATCATAAAGCCGAAGTGCTAATGGCAGTGTGCGTTTAGCTATAGCAATTTCATTATCTTCTAAAGCCTTAACTCCATGTTCAAGTAATTCTCCTGCGATACTTTCAATTTCAGAATTTAACAAAGACAGTTTAATTTTTTTAATATAACTATAAGGGTCCAATTCAGAAATAGACTGACGTATTTTCATGATTTTTTCCAACGAACCCGCCCTTATTACCAGCGCCTGGATTTCCAGTTCGTAAATATGTCGTTGCTTTAATTCATTAAATGACTCGTATTCACGAAAAACAATGGAACTTTTCGGCAATCTGGCTAATGCATCTTCGTAGATATCTATTGCCACCTTCCAGTTACCCTGTTCAACAGGCAACTTCACCTTTGCTAGTACTTTATCTTCATAAACATGCATTGCCTGAGTAAGAACTTTTCTTTTTTCTGACAGTTCTTTACTACTGGAAATAGCATCAGGTAAGCTATCGAGATAAAAGATGGCTGAAACAAACTCATTATCCTGCATGAGTTGTTCAACAATATCACTGGCTTTCTTTTTATTGGTTTCAAGAAATGCACATCCTGCCAGATTAACCAGCAAAAAAATGCACAGAAAAAACTTCTGATATTTCACGGTTTCCCCAAAGATGTAGAGAGAATGGTTTCTATATCTATATTAAGACGAGATTGCAATTCGGGAAAAACACCTTTAATAAAATACGCATTAACCGGCTCCAGTTTACCCTTAACAGTTAATTGTTCAAAATACTCAAACTCAATACGCCCACATACATTCTCATCCAGAGCGACACTATCATCCACGAGCGTTGCCGACGGCATAGACTTTGATGCCAGCCTGGAAGCTAAATTAACTGCGTCGCCCAAGACTGTGTATTCCATCCTGCTGATTGAACCCATATTACCCGCCAGCATTTCTCCAGAATTCACTCCCACTCGAAATTCTACAATCCTCTCACCTAAACTACTGCGCTTAATATTAAGTTGCTTAATCACCTGCTGAATCAAAATAGAGCAATAAACCGCATGGAAGCTGTGATCCGGGTCCTCCTCGGGCGCACCAAACAACAACATGGCACAATCACCAATATATTTGTCCACATGACCATGACAAATATGTGATGCCATGTCGATATAACTAAAATAGGTATTTAGCAGTGTGCTCACTTCTGCCGCGGTCATCTCCTCAGACATTCGGGTAAAATCAACAATATCAGCAAACACGACACTGGCATTAACATTCCGACCACCCAGTTCACGAGCTTCTGTATCAGCTAATACTTCCTTCGCCACTTTCGGCGATACATACCGGGATAATGCCTGTTCAACAACCGCTTTATGTATCAAACCCTGAGTCATTGAGTTTAGCGAATCACTCAAAACACCAAGTTCATCATTATAATTTTTATCAAATCTTGTTTCATAATCACCACTAGCGATTCTTCGACTGGCACTGATTAATTTATAAATAGGTTTTGTGATAATTTTCGATAGAAGATAAGCCGACAATAAGCCTATTATTATCATTAGAAAAGTTGAGCCTATGATGGCTAAACGACTACTTTTCTGCGCCTCTTCGAGTACAGTTCTATCAAAGCTGACAACAACGTAACCTAATGCAACATCGTTGGAAATGGCACGCCCAATAAAACTAATGAAATTATTATCTCCAGCGCCTTCGCCCCGCCATAGAAAATAACTATTATCAGTCAGGAAAGCTTTTTCGGGCATTTTTGCAGGCACATCACCTCGAGAAAGGATTATCTCACCATCAGCAGTAACAATTTGAATTCCATGGATATTTTTTATTTTTAACGATGAAGATACTATAGATTCAATGGTAAGCTCGTCCTGGGACAGGATAGGCTCCTGAAATTGTTGAGTGATCTGAGTCGTCGTACTAATACCAAACTCATGAATTTGCTCTTCCAGAAGGCGAGATTGATTACTGGAGATAAGCGTACCCTGAGTAATCATTGAAACTACTAACAATACCGTAACAACCAGTGCCAGTTTAAAGACAATGGGCAAATAGGAGATTTCCAGTAATACTTTTTTCAGGTAATACAGCATGATACTACGCTAACAACTTAAGGGAACAAGAAGGATAAAAGCCATTCCTCTAAAAGTCTATGGTTATTGACCAGATACATCCATGGAAAGGCGATCGAAATACGTCCCATTATAATCTTGCTATCTGATTCAAATAGCCGGTTGCGCCTTTAGCAATTTTTCGATATCACCTGCCAGCATGGGCTTACCAAAATAAAAACCTTGCATATAACGGCAGCCATTTTGTAACAAAAACTCTTTTTGATGTTGTGTCTCTACTCCTTCTGCAATGACACTCAGTCCCATATTTGTTGATAGTGCAATAATCGTCTTTGAGATCATCACATCTTCTTCATCATGAGGTAGTTCACGTATAAATGATCGATCTATTTTCAGTTTATTAATGGGCAACCGTTTAAGTTGAGATAAAGATGAATAGCCAGTACCAAAGTCATCAATAGCCAGACTGATACCTAATTCTTTTATCCTGTTGAGAACTTGTATAGCAACACTGGTATCTTTCATGATTTGCCCTTCAGTCACTTCCAGCTCCAGCCACTCCGGCTGGTAATCAGTTTCTTTGAGAAGCTGTTGCACCGCTTCAACAAATCCTTCCTGATGAAGCTGCCTTATTGATAAGTTCAGTGCCAATACACCCGGCTGCAATCCATCGTTATACCAGTCAACATATTGCATCATGGTCGTTTTCATCATCCATTGATCCATTTGCACAATTAACCCTGTATCGTATGCAAAAGATAAAAACATGGCTGGCGATATCAACCCCATGGTTGGGTGCAACCACCTGACCAGAGCTTCCATTCCAACAAATCGTCCCGTTTCTGCATCTATCTGCGGCTGATAATAAACGACAAATTCTTCGTTGCTTAATGCATTACGGAAACTGGTTTCCATAGCGATGCGTTCAAAGGCTTTTTCAGTCATCACCTGCGTATAAAACTGGTAGGTATTTCGTCCATCATCCTTGGCCTGATACATCGCTGCATCTGCATTTTTAAGCAACTCATCAGGTGTCGTGCCATCTTCAGGGTAAATGGCCACGCCAACGCTAAGGGTGATATAAAAGGATTGCTCACGCAGTTCAATCGGCGCATTCATAGCATTGATCAGGTTTTGTGTGACTTCCACGACAGCATCATTATTAGCCACCTGATTTAATACAATAGAAAATTCATCACCACCCAGACGAGCCAAAGTATCCGTCTGGCGAATTTCTTTTTTCAATCTCCGTGAAACTTCTACCAGTAGCTCATCACCAACTTTATGTCCCATTGAATCATTAATACCTTTGAAATGATCAAGATCAACGAAAAGAACAGCTATTTTTGTATTATCACGCCTGGCCTGTTTGATAATCTGGTTGAGTCGGTCATTAAATAGAAATCGGTTAGGCAAATCAGTGAGTGAATCATGGTGAGCATGGTAATGAAATGTTTCTTTCTGAATTTTTAGTTCTTCCTGAATAAAACGCCGCTTTTTAATTTCAAGTGATAGTGAAATTGCATTGACCATAGAGCTGGCAAACTCCTGTTCATCTGGTGCCCACAATTTTTTTTGACCCACTGATGCATGACAGATAACACCAATCAGGTGTTCATCCTGAACAATTGGCACATCCAGGATTGAATAAATATTCAGAGGCACAAGGTGTTGATCACTAAACTCTCGGGTACGGGCATCTTTTCTGGCATCATCGGCCACCAGTATTTCGCCACTATATAGAGCCTTAAAGTATTCAGGATAGTCTTCTATGTTCCTGATAAATCCACTTTCATGCTTACCTGAATTACTGTGATACAGATCAACACAGGTCAATACGGTTTTATCATCATTGAATAACCAGATACTGACGCGTTCTACGTGCAATGCCCTTGCAGATAACTCAGTTGCTTTATGGATAGTGACTATATCATCCTGGTAATCCACCTTGGACCATTCCAGTAATGCCTGCTGATATTCCAGTTTTCTATTCAGTACATTTTGAATTTTTACAATATTTTCGTTAACCACGTCAGCCATAACAGAAATTTCATCGTGCCCGCTCACAACAATGGGTTGAGCTGTCTTTTGCTGCTGATTAAGATATTCAAAAAAGTTAAGTAGGCCATTCTGAAATGAATTTATAACTAGAGAAATCGATCTGGCAATCATTGTCCCAAATAATATACCCAGCACAATCGTCAGCGCACTCACAACAAGCAATGTTAATGCAATACTGTTACGCTGCTCTGACATATGTTCAACTGAATGTTCAGCTGAATGTATGGCGCTACTAATAACGCTATTCCCCAGCTGTTTCATTTTTGGCAGAATTTCTGTCACCAGTTGCCGATTGAGGCTGACCCAGGAAAGCATGGCATTTTCATATTTTTTTGCAGAAACCCTGAACTCTTCCAATTTTTCAAATTCGAAATCCTGATTAGACATTGATTTTAAGCGCTGCCACTCGCTCATCATAAACTGATAATCTTTTTTGAATGATTCAAATACTACATCATCTGGACTTAACCGATATTTCTTTTCATTGAGTCTTGTCACATAAGTGAATTGCCAGATATTGGAACCATTGTTAATTTTTTCAATTGTCTTCTCAGACAGCCTTTTTTTAATCTCCAGCCTTTTTGACTCAACGTATTCCTGAATCTGCAAGGTAATATATTCACCTTCAGTCCCCAAAATATTTGCCTGTATATTTAACTCTGCCAGTATCGACACACCTTTTAAATACAAATTTTTATATTCATCCGTGGATTGACGTGTTTTTTGCATATCATTGCGAAACGTATATTTCCCATCCTGCCTGTCAATCTTATTAAGTATTCGATAAATTTCATCAACATATTTAATGGCATTTTTATAGGCCTGGTTTGCTGCCTCAAAGTCATATACAGAACCATTCGCATTCAAACGATAATTTTGCTCCTCCAGTATTAATTTATTAGTGTAACGCTCTATTTCTGTGGCAAAAATCAAATCATCCAGCTCATTACGAATTATATTAAGTCCATTATTAGAAACAAAAGATAAAATCAATGCGACAACAACACTTAACAACACCAGTAGGTAAGTCTTATTTTTAATCGATAAATGATTGGCAATATTCATAACTAATATATTTTTAACACATCGTTATATAACTTGGCACGCACATCACTACAGCACGCTCACAGAAAATCACGTTCGTAATACGTTATTGTTTTTTTTACAATTAGAAGTCTCATCCCTGAATCACCATATAGAAAGCTAATAATCAGACTCATGCCTGCTTTAGTTTTTTTGATTGAATATTTCCATGACACGAGTCATCCTGTTAATCGCGTATATAACCATAACCTTGCTAGAATCAAACCTTTGAATAATAGTGGTTATTTAGCCACCTAAACCCATGTCATTTTTAGCTTTTTATCATGAAACATGAATGATCATCATGCCAATTTAAAAACCGTATTATCATACGTTGCTTTCAATCAACTCAATAGCGTTACCATCAATATCACGGCAAAACAGTGCACACCGGCCTGATTTGCTCAGAGTAAAATCAATATTGGCCTGTTCCAGCGCAGCTTTGATCTGGCTCAGGTCGGTGACCGTCATGGCCAGATGGCGGTCACGACCACCGTGACTGGGCCGGCCTGTAACCGGGTCAGGGTTGGGCAGCTCAAGCAGGTGAATCTGGCCATCGCCCACCTGCAACCACGCACCGGGATAACCCAGATCGGGGCGACTGAAGTCTTGAGTCAGTCCCAGCACACCGCAGTAGAAAGCCAAAGCCCGCCGGGTATCCGCAACGATGAAACTGACATGGTGGATGGCGGTGATGATATCGGCCAAGGTCTTTTCTCCTGTCTGAAAGTGCACTTTAGGTTATACTATGCGCCGCTCGAAGCACAGACTTTACACGAATATCGCTACACAATTACAGCACCTGCCACTATGAATCCTGATCTTTCCAAGCTACAACCCTACCCCTTCGAGAAGCTGGCTGCGTTGAAGGCGGGGTGTAACCCCCCTCAGGATTTAGCCCATATCGCACTCTCCATCGGCGAGCCCAAGCACCCCTCACCGGAAGTAGCATTGAAGCCGTTACGGGAATGCCTGGCGCTGACGAACGATTACCCGCTGACCAAAGGCGTACCCGAATTGCGGAAGGCGATTGCAAACTGGCTGCAAAACCGCTTTTCACTGCCTGCCGGTGCGATCAACATGGAGACACAGGTGATCCCCGTCAACGGCACGCGCGAAGCGTTATTCGCCTTCGCGCAGGCCGTGGTGAATAGAAGTGATGAGGCACTGGTATTGATGCCGAACCCGTTCTACCAGATTTATGAAGGCGCAGCGTTTCTGGCCGGCGCAACGCCGTATTTTTACGGCACCACCCGCCAAAACAATTACCAGCCCGATTTCGACGCCATTCCTGAAGATGTCTGGCAACGTTGTCAGTTGATTTATGTTTGCACGCCGGGTAATCCGACCGGCGCAGTTCTATCCGAAGCGGAGCTGGTCAAGCTGATCGAAAAATCACTGCAATACGATTTTGTCATCGCTTCTGATGAATGTTATTCCGAAATTTATTTTGATGGTATAAAACCCACAGGATTGCTGCAGGCCGCGGTCAATAGTGGTCACCCCGATTTCAAAAACTGCGTAGTCTTTCACAGTCTGTCGAAGCGCTCCAACCTGCCGGGGATGCGTTCGGGTTTTGTCGCCGGTGATGCCGAAATCATGAAAGCTTTTTTACTCTATCGCACCTATCACGGCTGCGCCATGCCACCAGTACATCAGATGGCCAGCATCGCAGCCTGGAACGACGAACAGCACGTTGCAGAAAACCGCCGACTGTATCAGCAGAAATTCGACGCGGTGCTGGCGATTCTCAGCCCGGTGTGCGAAGCACAAAAACCTGATGCCGGTTTTTACATCTGGCTGCATACCCATATTGATGACACTGATTTTGCCCGCCGTTTATTCGACCAGAAAAACGTCACGGTGTTACCCGGCAGTTATTTATCGCGTACAGTGGATGGCCAGAACCCCGGCAACCATCATGTACGCATGGCACTGGTCGCTCCCTACGATGAATGCATCGATGCGGCCCATAGAATTAAACAATTTATCGAAACCTTATAAGCTATTTCTGGAGAGCACGATGGACAATTTGAAAAACATAATTGAAGAAGCCTTTGAACGCAGAGCCGAGATCACTCCACGCAATGTTGAAACGCATGTATCCGATGCGGTTAACGAATGCATTGCCCTGCTCGACTCAGGGCAGCAACGTGTGGCCGAAAAGAAAGACGGTGACTGGGTGGTCAACGAATGGTTGAAAAAAGCCGTGCTGCTTTCTTTCCGCATCAACGACAACGAATTTATCAAGGGTGGTTTCACCAACTACTACGATAAGGTCGATTCCAAGTTCGCCAATCACAACATCCGTGATTTCCGCGAATCTGGCGTGCGCGTAGTACCACCAGCGACTGCCCGCATCGGTTCCTACATCGCACCCAGTGTTGTGTTGATGCCATCTTATGTAAACATCGGCGCTTACGTTGATACCGGCACCATGGTCGATACCTGGGCGACAGTAGGATCATGTGCGCAGATCGGTAAAAACGTGCATCTTTCCGGCGGCGTTGGCATCGGCGGCGTTCTGGAGCCACTACAGGCAGCTCCAACCATCATTGAAGACAACTGTTTCATCGGCGCACGTTCAGAAGTCGTTGAAGGCGTGATCGTGGAAGAAGGCTCGGTGATTTCCATGGGCGTATACATCGGCCAGAGCACCAAAATCTTTAACCGTATGACCGGCGAAATCACCTACGGTCGCATCCCTGCAGGCTCAGTCGTGGTCTCTGGCAATCTGCCCTCCAAAGACGGCACTTACAGCCTGTACTGCGCTGTAATCGTTAAGCAGGTTGATGAAAAGACACGCGGTAAAGTAGGTTTGAACGAACTGCTTAGGGATATAGACTAAGTTTCACCGCAAAGGCGCAGAGTAAAAAACAATATAGGTTTTCTCTGCGCCTCCGTGTCACTGCGGTAAAAGCACTTAAGGTTTTTTTAGAATGACAAAGATGTACGGCATTCCCAACTGCGACACCATCAAAAAAGCACGTAAATGGCTTGAAGCCAATGGCGTGGATTATGAGTTTCACGACTATAAAAAAGCAGGCGTGCCAGAAAAAGAACTCAATCAGTGGCTCAAAAAAGTTGGTTGGGAAGTATTATTAAATCGCCGCGGCACTACCTGGCGAAAACTGGACGATGTCGTCAAGAACAACATCGATGAAGCCTCAGCCGTCAAACTTATGCATGACAATCCCAGCATAATAAAACGTCCAGTACTCGAATATGGCAAAGCTATACTGGTCGGCTTCGACGAAGGCGCATACAGAGAAGCATTTGGTAAATAACCGAAGACTAGAATCTTATTCACTGCAGAAGCGCTGAGTAAAAAAACATAAAGGTTTTCTCTGCGCCTCCGTGCCTCTGCGGTGAAAGTTTTTAGTTTTTAGCCTTTAACCGCCCAGTATATGCAACTGTTCAACAATTGGATCAGTAATATGTTTGATCTTTTTGCGCATCATGGTGCCGATAGCATCGGTCTGGGAAAACACCGGGTTGAGCAATTTCACGCTCAGGCATGACAGCACTAACATCGCCTGAAGTTTATCCTTCATCTCAGGCATAACATTCAGCACCGCTTTTAAAGCTTCATCTTCAGTTCTTTCACAGATACAGGCTGTTTGGGTACAAATCGCAACGATATCATCATTAGCAAAAACATCAGGCCTGATCGCATCAAAATAAATGGCAATAGCATTTAACAGTGACTCAACCACTTGCTGGTTGCCGGGTTTCTTCAGCGCCACTTCGGCAATTTCTACAAACGCCTGGCCGGTGCCACTCAATATTCGTTTGAGCATTAATGCATAGGGATTATTATCGGCGATCAACCCTTGCAGGCGTTCGATCACAGGCACGTAAGAAACATTCGAACTTGTCTCGACAGGAAGATCATCCGGTAAAGCGTGCAAAAAACCAACATAGAGATTGCGTTTAGTTTTTGCCTTGTTCCACAACGCCAGCTTTTCTTCTTCACTAATCAGTCCCGGCTGCAATACCAGACGAACTGAATCAATCATGACATGCGGGTCTTCCTCAAAGGGCAAAAACTCAATTAAAAAATCAGCCAGCACCGGCCCTGTCTTGCCCTGTACAACCGCTTTTTTCTCCAGCATACGCCGGGCATTATCCGCTGTCGGCATCGCCCACCAGGCGCGCCCAGCCAGCTCGTCGGTCAAGCCCGGCGCATAGACCGCGGCCACTATTGCTTCTGATTCACCGAGCAACAGCAACTGCTGCAGGCTTTCATCACGCGCCTGCCCCATGCGCGTCCAGCGTTTCAAAAACACCGGGTAACCGCCGGGCGAACCCATAACGTGCGTCGAGAACAAGGCCTTTACTTCTTTCAGATATTTTTCATCCTTGCAATTCGGATTCAAAACAACTTTAGCCTCACCTCTTTCGGTGAGCGCATGTACGATCATTTTAGATTCATCAATGCGCACCGCCTGCAGCTTTTGCGCAAGCAAAACATTGAGACGTAGATTGTCTTCGGCGGAGAGTTCCATAATTTTAATTCAGTTGTATACGCTGACCAAACGGCACTTTAGTTTTGCCTTTCACTAACCATGTCACAGGAAAAGCCGGTTCAACGTCGGGGAACACACCATCGGCATCGGTGAAATAAATCAGCATATCCGGGGCCTTGTCCTGATCTTCTGCCCAGGCAAATACCGGCTTGAAACTGGTACCACCACCGCCGCGAATTTCAACATCAAACTTGAATTCGTCCCACGGTGCAAATGTCCATGGGCAACCGTAGTTCAAATCCGAATCGCAGGTCAGCAAGGTAATGCCGGCGCGCACCTGACTTTTAATGGCGTCAATCTCGGTAATAAATTCCTGAATCTCTTCCGCCGAAATAGAGCCGCTGGTATCGACGGCAACCACGATATTAGTTTCGCTGCTGCGCAGACTGGGATACACCGCCGGGTCGCCACGACGACTGGATGGCCGTGAATAGCTATAGTCATCCCTGGCGGTCGCCGACATATATCGCGCCAGCAACATGCGCCACGGTAATTTAGGCTGCAATAGATGATCAACCATGCGCGCCATATCGCCTTCCAGTTTGCCGGACTGCAAAGCCTGTTGCGCAGCGCCTGCTAAACGCTGCTGCCACTGCACGCTTAAGTCTTCCAGTTCCTGCGGTGACATTTCAGGCGGCCGATTAGAACCTGTTTGACCACCCTCTTTCGACGATTCGTTTTTATTGCCCTTGCCATCCTGCTTGTCATTTTTTTTACGCTCGTTTTCTCCACCGCCATCGCTGCTTTCCGGCGTCTCATTCTCACCGTCTTCAGAACTATCGTCCTTGTTCTGCTCAAGGTCACGCTCACCACCGTTGTCATTATCTTCAAGACAGGGATAGATTTCCTCGGCGGTCATGCCTTCGTATTCACGCAGATGCATTGCATCCGGCGTCGGCTTCAGACCATCATTGATCAACATGGGATTGACCGCGTAATCACAGGCCAGCTCCCAGCGATATTTTATGCGATGACCTTTGCGATAAAAATGCGACAACGCGCAATGCAGTGCTTCGTGCGATAAAGCAAACTGAGTCTGTTCCGAATCGAGCGCATCAATATAATCGCTGTTATAAAAAAAAGTTTTACCATCACTGAATGTAGTTTCACACCAGGACGAATCGGCAGGCACCATCGGCAGACGTAAAACCAGCGCGCCCAGAAAGGGTTTATCCAGAATCAAACGTGTTCTGGCAGTGGCGAGTTTGGTTTCAACGTCGGGGTAATTCATTTTTAAAACTCTAAGACATTCACCACAGACAAATTTAACTGCGGTTAAATGTTTTTAATACAACATTATATCCGCGATCTTGTCGGCCCACGCTGCAAACTCCGGCACGGCAAAAATATCCTGCCCTACTGCACGATGCATGTCAGATACCATCATCACGCCCATTTCACGTTGTGGAAAACGACTGGCGTATTTGAGTATATTGCCGTGCACGGTCATGGCATCATCGGTTTCCTTGGCGCGAATCGCGCGTCCAACCAGTGCGGTGGCAACGGCGTACTGTAAATCGATTTCTTTGGGCGCGGCAACATCTTCACCTTTAACAATCGCATCGAGGTCGGGCATCTGGTCGAGGCTATCGACGAAGGCTTTGATTTCGATACCGGCGGCTTTGCCAACGCAGGCCTGTAGTGCGCCCAGCAGTAAATTATTGGACTCATCGAATTTCTGCAGCGCGCGGTGGGCGAATTCCCACGAACGTGGCGACGGGAAAGCGACCGGGTTCTGCGCCGCATCAAATTCAAACAACAGGTCCTGGCGGAAACGCAAAAAAGCAATGATGCGCTCATCAATGCCGTTGGCATACGCCCAGGCCACCCAGTCATCGAGATTAATTTCAACTTCGTAATGCGAGAATCGGTTCGCCAGCGGTGCCGGCATGCTGTAGGTCACACCGCGATCACCCTGACGATTACCCGCCGCGATAATCGCCCATCCTTCGGGCACTTCGTATTCGCCCAGCTTGCGGTCGAGAATCAGCTGATAAGCGGCAGCAGAGACGCTCGGTGGCGCTGAAGTGATTTCATCAAGAAACAGGATGCCGCTGTTGCCGTGACGCTTCAGGTTAGGCAGCATCGAGGGCACTGCCCACTCGACAAATTCATCGACACGAAAAGGAATGCCACGAAGATCGCTCGGCTCCATCTGCGACAGGCGTATATCGATCAACGGTACATTATGGCGCTCGGCAATCTGTGCCACCATCTGTGATTTACCCACCCCGGGCGCACCCCACAGCATCACCGGAGTGTGGTGGCCGGTGTCTGCGCTGGAGAATTCTTTTTCAATGACTGTTAATAAATGAGCTGGACGCATAGTAAATTAATTTTTTTAAATATTTAGCACGAGTGCTTTGAACGATGTAGATTTTTTGTCAGGGCAAGGCAAAAATCGTCGAAAAAGCGGAGTTTACACATAGTTTGTCGCTTCGCGACCCCGCATTTTGAGGGTTTTTAACGCAGCCATGACGAAAAAGATGCTTCGAGCAATGCGCTCGCTACTTATCAAAACCGGCGAGTTTGTAGAGGCGCTTCGCTTCATCGGGGTCTTTTGCAACGCCCTTGCCCTCTTCGTACATCATTGCCAGCGTGGTCAGCGAGCCCATCAGGCCCTGCTCAGCCGCCTTTTCAAACCACTTCACCGCTTGCTCACCGCTCTGCTCGATGCATTCACCTTCCATGTACATGAAACCCAGACCGTGCTGCGCCACCGCGTGGCCCTGCTCAGCCGCGGCTTTCATGTATTCAAACGCTTTCTGCTCATTGACCACGGTGCCCAGACCATTCTGAAACATAATCGCACAACGGTGCTGTGCTTCCGCATCACCCGCATCAGCCACCTGCCTCAGAAAGACCATGGCCTGAGCAAAGTTCTTCGCTTCAAAAGCTGCTATACCGCTAGAAAAAGCCATACTGGCTTCATTCATTTCATTATTCGCGTCACTGGACATCAGTTTCCCCATTCAAATATCATTCGAAATATCTAATATGTGGCGCATGCTACAAAATACAAGCTTTAATGAGAATATCTATCATTGGGAGTATTGCTTATATGCTAGCCCAGCCCTCCCGAAAGGGATATAAACAGAACTTTTACCCGACCGCCTGAATAAGTTATAATCTGCGCCCATTGTTGGTGACTAAGTATCAGGAAATAGATTCCAGTTTTACGCAAGTCATCGTTTAGTCGTGATGAATATAGAAAATTAACCGAGGATTTATCAATGAATCAAGAATACTACAATGCTGTTACCAAGATGGAAGAAGCTGGCGTTGATCCAGATTACATCTGTGGATGGGAAGGCGGTTACGTGTTGAACCCACCACGTGAAGAGCAACGTGTGACTGACGCTTATGAAGCCGGTTACGAAGATGGTAAAGAAAGAAACGCTGATAACTTCAGTGCCTGGGCTAAATAAGCTTAAGCGACTGAAATAGAAGCAGAAAAAAGCCGGTGTTGCAAAACACCGGCTTTTTTTATGTCTGGCTTTCACTTGAGCATTGCTTAAATCAGGTTCCGCGCCACCTTCTTGAAGGTCTTCAGCGCGTCGGGGATCTCGATATCCATAATCTGGTCGGTGACCCATTTTTTGTCTTTCTCGCCCATCACCTCGGTGACGTGCTGGCCGCAGCGCCTTCTCATCTGGAAACCAGGCTCATTTCCGTCGTAAGCAAAAGAAGAATATTCATTCATGCGCTCATTCAGTAGCTGAATGAACTCGGCTTTGTAGTCCTTCTTCTCGTCATTCACATCGAGGCGGTTGTCGTGCATGGTTTTGGCCAGATTCAACGCCAGCGCGGTAATCAGATCCCGGCGCCTGTCTTCTGAATACTCTTTCTCAGAGGTCATACGATCGACCACGTGCACGAAAAAGCCCAGCAGTTCGGCAACCACGTCCAGACGCTGGTTGTAGGTGTCGGTCTGGAAGCCTTCGTTTTCCAGATGTAATACGTTCGCACCGGCAATACGCCACAGGTTGAAACCCAGAGCACTGCCGACCTCCTCGGCACTGCGCTCACGAGTTTTATCATTCCACGTACTTTTTACCCTGATTTTCACGATAAGCCTCTTAAAAAATCGCCTTATAAAACCCGTAAACTACGGGTGTAAGCATTGCTGGCGAATAGTATACTGTTTTACTAAGGAATTAACCGGCCGATTACAGGTTTATTGCTCAAAAATGATGAACACTGACTACACAAACCTACAGCAACACGTGCAGAACAACTGCCATATTTCGGACGCCCGATATGCCGGCAATTATACGCTGTGCATCTATCTGCTGAAAATGCGTGAATATTACCGCTGGGAAAAAGCCTACACCTACAATCAGGCACTTTCTACCGACGAGGTTGGCGACTGGCTGACGCGGCGTGAAAATCTCTGGGACGAGATAGAAAACAATGATTATGCGCGTATTGAATTAGACAGCCGCCTTTACGACCCTTTTGACGCACAGACCATCAATACCAAGTTACTGCCACAAGGCCTGGTTTACAGCGCGGGTATCGGCCAGAAAGACAAACCACATTTCTTTCTGGCGCAGCTGGAACGTGAAGAAAACCATCATGGCTATCAGATTCTCGTGTCGGGCAAGGAATACGCCCGCGATCTGACTTCACCGCCGGCGATGAGTCAGGGCAAAACCATCTTCATCCGGCGCGAATCATTCCAGCGCATGATCTGGGAAAAAATTGAAACCTGGCGCTGGAACAAGCCAGAAAATGCTATGGCTGCAGCCATGCGTAGCTATGACTTTGAACATGAACTGGAAAACTCGCTGGAAGCCATGACTAACAATGAACTGGAATCCGCGATACTGCATGAAATCGGCGAGATTAAAGCCGGAGAGCAATTACAGGGCTGGGGTGAGATGATGCAGGACATCAGCTTTACTCCAGCGGAGATTATGGCACGTGCGGTGCGTGACCACCTGGCTGATGCCCTCTCCACCCTGCCCGCGCTGATCGAACAGAATAACCAGGCCTCTATCCATTTTTATTTTGGTAATTTGACCAATATGCGCAAACATATTTTTCCATCCTTACAGGCAGCCTACCAGCAGTGGCAGACCTCGAACGACATCAGCCCGCTAAAACAGGCCGTAAAAAATAGCCTGGGTCACTGGCAAAACATTGCAACTCTAATGCTCAGCCTGCACAATCGGCATCAGGAAAAATGCAGCCTGCACATTGAAGCACTCATCAACGCCAACCACCTTTAAACTTAATAATCGTTATGCAAACTGAAACTGGGAAAACCCCGCTTAAAACCATTCACGAAGTCAAAGCCGGCACTTTTATTTTCGAAAAGAAAGATGCACTACCCAAAGACGTGTGCGCAGAAATGATTCGCCGCTTCGAAGCCAGCGAAGACGAACAGTACGAAGGCCGCATCGGTCAAACCGCTGCCAAAGAAAACAATATCAAAAAAACCACCGATCTGGTCACCAGCGGCAAGGAGAAATGGAAAGACCTCGACCGCGAACTGTTTCGCTCACTCAGTATAGCGATACAGGAATTTCGCGAGACCTTCCCTTTTTTCAAAGGCCCGTTCAAGGACATGGGCTACAACATGCAGCGTTATAAAGAAGGCGAGTTTTATCACTGGCACATCGACAGCGGCAGCCACGAATTCAGCCAGCGCCAACTGGTCGCTCTCTGGTACCTCAACGATGTCGAAGGTCCTGGCGGTGAAACCGAATTTGCCTTGCAGAAATTAAAAGTCACCCCAGAGGCCGGTAAACTGGTTTTGTTTCCACCGTTCTGGACACATGAACATAGAGCAGTCACGGTTGAGAAAGGCGTTAAATACATCGCTACTACCTGGGTCGTGTTTGCATGATTTTTTGGCAATGCCAATAACAATCAAACAACCCAAAACCGAAAAGGAATTTGACGCCTATTACGACTTACGCTGGCGGGTACTGCGCGAACCGTGGAATCAGCCACAAGGTTCTGAAAAAGACGAACTGGAAAATGACAGTTTCCATATTATGGTTTGCGGCGAAAACAACAACGTGATTGGTGTTGGACGCTTGCACTTTAACAATAAAAAAGAAGCACAGATTCGCTATATGGCGGTTGATCCCGAATACACAAACAAAGGTTTTGGGAAATTAATTCTCGGAGCACTCGAAGAAAAGGCGGAACAGGAACAATGTGAAGTTATCGTGCTGGACGCACGTGAAAATGCGATTGGATTTTATGAAAAAAATAATTATAAATTACTGAAAAAAAATCATTTGTTATTTGGCACTATTCAACATTACAGAATGAGAAAAACAATCATATAAAAATCATGGCCATAAAACCTCATCTATACCTGCTCATGTCGGCGCTGTTTTTCTCCAGCCCACAAACACATGCTGACGATCTGAATATTGCGGTGGCGAGCAACTTCAGCCATGCCCTGCACTCGCTAGCTGAAGATTTTGAATCGAAGACCGGTCATCGGCTTCGCATTAGCAGCGCCTCGACCGGCAAGCTTTATACTCAAATCAACCACGGCGCACCATTTGATATATTCCTGGCGGCTGACGAACACAGACCTGAGCGGCTGATTGCTGGAGGCAAGGCCAGCACAGAGTTTTCGCTAACCTACGCGATGGGCAAACTGGTGTTTATTTCGAATATCGCGGGAGAAAAAAACTGCTTTGATGTGCTCGATAGCACGGCATTAAAACGCCTCGCTATCGCCAATCCACAAACCGCGCCTTATGGCCTGGCTGCGCAGCAGACGCTGGAAAAATTGCAGCGCTGGCAAAGCACCAAAGCCAAGCTTGTCATGGGTGAAAATATTGCGCAGACGCTGCAGTTTGTTGCCACCGGTAATGCCAGTGCCGGGTTTGTCGCACAGTCCATGTTGCATCAAGGCAGTAAAATTAATCTCGCCTGCGAATGGCCAGTGCATGCAGACATGCACGAAGCGATCAACCAAAAAATGCTAGTATTAGAGAGCGCGTCGAAGAAACCTGCGGCCAGAGCATTCTGGCAGTATATGCAAAGCGAAGATGCCAGAACAATCATAAAAAATAGCGGCTATGATGTGCCGTAAATAACAAAACGCACTGGATAATAAAAATCGAACTTATGGATTTATTTCCCGGCTCTGGCCCTCTACTGCTGACTATCAAACTGGCGTCGATCACGACGCTGATTTTACTCATCATTGGCACACCGGTGGCATGGTGGCTGAGCAATACTCGCCTTAAAATTAAACCTTTGATAGAAACCATTGTCGCCTTGCCCATCGTACTACCGCCGACGGTGATGGGCTTTTATCTGCTGATTTTATTAAGCCCGCAAAGCGCTATTGGCAGCTGGTGGTTTAAACTCACCGGCGAAACGCTCACTTTCAATTTCACTGGGCTGGTTATTGCCTCGGTGTTATATAGTTTTCCTTTTGTCGTGCAGCCGCTGCAAAGTGCTTTCGAAAGCGTAGGTCGCGATTTAATGGAAGCCGCGTACACGCTAGGCGCCAAACCTCTAGATGCTTTTTTCAGTATTGCCATGCCGCTAGCGAAACGTGGTTTTCTCACCGCAAGTGTACTGGGATTTGCGCACACGCTGGGCGAGTTCGGTGTGGTGTTGATGGTTGGTGGCAACATACCGGGAGAAACCCGCGTCATCTCCATCGCCATATACGATCACGTTGAAATGCTCGAATACACTCAAGCGCATATGCTCTCAGCTATGCTGTTAGGCTTTGCTTTTCTGGCCATGTTACTGATGTACACGGTTAACCATCAACAGGCGCGGCACTCATGAACAAGGCCGGTCACTGCGCCATCAAATTGCAGCGTAAAGCATTTGCTATCGATGTCGAATTCGATATTCCATCCCGAGGTGTACTGGGTATTTTTGGTCATTCCGGCTCGGGTAAAACTACCCTGCTCCGATGTCTTGCCGGGCTGGAAAAAGATGTTCAAGGTCAGATTGAATTCAACTCGCAAACCTGGCTGAGCCAGTCACAAAACTTATCCAGCCAGAGCCGAAACATTGGTTATATTTTTCAGGAAGATCGATTGTTCCCACATTTAAACGTGCGACAAAATCTTGACTACGGCAGCACACGAAATACAGCGAACAACTCTGCCCCGCTGGATCGTGAACATCTGTTCAAACTGCTCAACATCGGACATCTACTCGACAGAAAACCGCGACAACTTTCTGGTGGTGAAAAACAACGCGTTGCCATTGGCCGTGCCCTACTGAAAAATCCGCAGATCATGCTGCTCGACGAACCACTGGCTTCACTGGATAAAAAACGTAAACAGGAAATTTTACCTTTCCTCAGCCGCCTGCACCGTGAACTCAGCATCCCCATGCTCTACGTCAGCCACAGCATGGAAGAGGTTTCACTACTGTGCGATCACATCATCGTTATGGAACAGGGTCGAATTCAGTTCAACGGTCGTTTGCACGAGGCACTGGTCTCACCCGAATCACCATTAACAAAAGCAGATGATGCCGCGGCTGTGCTCGATGGTATTGTCACCAAACAGGAAAAAGAATTTCAGCTTTCAACCATACAAACGGCTAACGGCAACAATATAGTAGTCCCGGGTGATACAGAAGTTGGCCAGCCAGTACGTGTACGCATTCAGTCAAGCAATATTAGCCTGTGTAAAACAGCCGTGACCAATAGCAGTATTCTCAATATTATCGAAGGCACTATCTCGGCCATTGTTGATAAAAGTGGGTCACATGTTCTATTACAGATCAACAGCCGAAATGACTTGCTGTTAGCCCGAATCACAAAAAAATCGTATCAACAATTAGAACTCAGTATTGACCAGACAATATTTATGCAGATAAAAGCGGTTGCAATTCACGGCGCTTAAAATACTGTGATCTTGTATTTGAAAATCAGTACCACTAACTAAAAGATCGGCCCTAGCGGTTTGTTATTAGTTTCAGCCCCTATAATGATATCGGTTTCATTCATGTCACCAGTAATATCGATATTCACGCCACGCACTCCGGGCATCGTTTTCAATATATAAGCGGCCATCAACATCAGTAACTTTTCATTATCAACCTCAATGGCAGTAAGTATTTTATCTGCCGCAATCTGACAACGCTGCTCAGCATTAGGATAATCAACCCAGTCACGGCTCATTTGCCAGCCTTTATCCATATCTGCATTCATCTGATCAAAGAAATCGGAGGCTTCTGTTAAAATTTCTTCCGGTACATCAAAAGCATTAGTGCGGCCATCAACGATGATATTAAGTTTCATACGGCTAAATCCTGTGTAATTCCTGCTAACATTGGCCAAATTATACTTCAACTGAGATAAACAAATGCTACTCACTTTACCGGGTGTTTTAAACAAAGAAGAACTGGCTGTAGTACACGATCTACTCTCGCGTGGAAATTTTATCGATGGCAAACTCAGTGCAGGTGAAGAAGCAATTCGCGTTAAAAACAACCAGGAATTAAACGCCAGCGATCAGGTCATCCAGCCCCTGAACAATCTGGTTATGGGTAAACTGATCAAGCATCCAACTTACCTCGCCGCCGCGTTCCCCCTCAAGATTGCCGCACCCTTTTACGCCAAGTATGGCAAGGGTATGACTTATGGCAACCACGTTGATGACCCGATCATGGGGCCAGTGGGACAGCGCTATCGCACTGACTTGTCGATTACCGTGTTTCTAAATGAACCAGAAGATTACGAAGGTGGTGAACTGGTAATACAAACACCATTTGGTGAACAGAAAGCCAAACTCGAAGCCGGCAGTGCCATTATGTATCCCTCTGGTAGCACACACCGCGTGGCTGAAGTCACCAGTGGTGAGCGCATTGTTGCCGTCACCTGGCTACAGAGCATGGTTAAAGATCCAGCTAAGCGCGAGCTACTTTATAAATTATCGCAGGCTCGTGATATTTTAATCGACAAATCAAACGCCAACGAAGAAACGGAACTGGTAAGCAATAGTTACATTAATCTGGTTCGAATGTGGTCTGACACTTAAACAGGCACAAAAAAAACCGCACCACGCTTAAAGCATGATGCGGTTTTTTTACTCTACAGCCGAAGAAAAACTTCAGCTACAGGATTCTAGCGTTCTGAACCCGCTTCTTTATGAGCAAGATCAACCACTTCCATAGCCAGATCTCTGTATTTTTGACGGTAACCGTCTAATTCAGAACCAGCTTCAGGAGTGAAGTATTCTTCCTGTCTTACACCGCTAGCACGCTCTTTTTCCATAAATTTCTTCTGCATTGCCAGCATTTCTTTAATTTTATCTGTTTTTGCGCTCATAACTTTATACCTTTGTTGAACAGCCAACTAATATCAGCCTTCTTGTCGTGGCCGAATTCTAGCATTGACCAGAAAACAACCCCTATACCCCATATGGGTAAGAAATTAATAACCACCTTTACGGGTGCTCTGTGGACACCCACCGATTTTCAGGCCCTGTTTTGAAGGCATACCGGGGAACATTTCGTACATTTCTTTGGAAGTTACTTTACGATTCCATTTCTTGCTCATGGCTTTCAGAATGCCACGCTCGTTAGGCTCATCACCGGCCAAAGTTTCTTCGCGGACATAATTAACAACGTCCCATTGATCCTGAGTTGGCTCGATGCCTTCTTCAGCGAACAACTCTTTAGCTATCTCTTCATTCCAGTCGTTTGCATTGACCAGGTAGCCATTTTCTGTTCTTTCAATTGATTCAAGTGCCATAATATTCTCACCTTTTATCTATTCTTTATATGAAATGCCTAAAAATTGAAGGCCGAATGTTAAAGCAGATAAAATCAAGTTTCCACCTGCTCAAAAGGGATATCTATTTCGACCCGGTCTAGGTTCCTGAAAAATGAGATTTATCTTCAGTTTCACCAACCGCTTTTATGCCTTTATGAGGCATAAAAATACCACAACCCAAATGCCGATGTTCGCCGATACCCTGCTCCTGCAAGGCAATGGATGCCTGTTTATCCATATCGGCGACCATGACACTACGTGTTTCAATTTTTTTATCCGGGGTATGGATAATATGACCGATACCACACAACATTTTTCTCAGTTTTATATCCCGTTTGGCCAGCTCTTCAACCACCCACTCCATAAAACCATCTTCATCCATACCCTCAGGAACGGCCACATAACGTGAAAATAGTGTACCCAGAGGGCTTAATGGTTTTTCTGTAACGGCACCAATCTCCAGCTCATAACCGGCAATATCTATTTTTTGACCCGTCAGCGCCATCATCTCTTCGACCCGGGTTTTAGGCACTCGCAGATTCATCCGTGTGCGTTGCGACAAATGCATCAACTCGCCATCAGGTGGACGCTCCCAGCCATTGCCCGAGGTCGCCCCGTGTATTTGATGAATACCCACTTCTGGCTCTTCTCTCAGCCAGGGCAAGATTTCGTACAGCGCCTGAGTCAATTCCCAGGCATGCATGGTTGGTAACTGTTTGCATTTAATTTTGAATGACAGATCAACTGTATTATCGACCTGCACAAATTCAGTTTTTTTATCGTCGTCTTCCCAGATCATTGTAAAACCTTATTCCTGTCTGGCAGTAAAAGCCGCTTCCAGCTTGTCCTGCCAATCTTTAGGCGTATCAGAATAAGGGGGCTTTACATCCATTTGAAAAAACAGCTCACCCTGTTTCGCTCGTTTGGCCAATTCTTTTTTCAGGTCTTCAAAGCTTTCCAGATCATGTCTTTCCAGCATTACTTCACTCAACCAAAGCATTCTATATTCCTCTTTCTATTAAACCTGTTGCAGCAGGCCGGTTCCGGCAATTCGATCATAATACCTTGCCCTGTACATTAAGCGCTGCTGCGTATCACTATCTTCAAAACCGCTACGATTATGCAGGATGTTGTTACAAATAATACCCTGACCCGCATTCAATCGATGCTGAATGGTGATGGTCTCGTCGGCCAGCCATTCATTAATTCGTTTGACCGCCTGATGCGTCAGAAGATCATCGCGCCATTCAATATTCCTCTTGCGCGCCGAATAGCGCATGTGCAGACTACCCGTCGTCTTATCCACCGAGAATACCGGGCCTGTACTTGCACTACGTATTTCTACACCATCCTCGATATTAGAAGGAATGGTCATTGCCTGCGGGTGCATCAAGGCTTCAATCCAGGCGGGGTTCTCGTCACGCATGTAGATATACAACATTTCATGATCAAGCAGCTGATTAACACCACCTTCTGCTGCCGCACTCACACAGTGCATAATAATCGTATGAATTTGCCTGTCTGCCGTATTGTAATAACCATCGGTATGCCAGCTCAGCGGTTTATTGGTATATGGAATATACTGATTCCCCTGTTGCGGCCGCACCTGCAGACTACTGACGCTGTCTTCATCCGCACGTAAATTACCATCCAGTGACACCAGGCCCAGCTGACGCCCTATCTGATGCACTAGAGTTTTATCCTGCTGCGAAGAATCACGTAATTGATAAATGACCAAACCCAAAACAGCACACCGGTCCTTAATACCCATAATCTCTTCTACCTGAAGGGAATATGGGTTCTCAATCTCAACTTTCAATGCTTCCACATCTTCGGGCAGGGCATTTAATTTATTGTGACGCCAGTTTTCATAATCACTGGAGCAGGACAAATCAAAAACCTTCTCCGGGTCATACGGCTTACCATCGAAGTTGTCTATATTGAGATCTGTCATACTCTGCACAGTGCCATTAAAATTAGCGAAGAAGAATGGCGATATTCCATCCAGAAAACAATATCACTTAAGGGCATACCATTAATTTGCTGAACACCCTGTTATTTACTCATTAATATACATTGGTATATAAGCTTAAATACAAGTAATAGATTCATATCAACCAAAGCCAACCAATGTTCAGTATCATATTGGTTTCGACATTAACGTCTACAGCAATAACAAGGAAATTAAAAACACTCTATCCCTTTAGGGGTAAAGCAGAACGCCTCCCCCCCCCCAAGGGTAGGATTCTACACAGGCCTGCCTACCCCTAGACTCTCGTTCCATAATTTTCCATGGAGCTGTAAAAAACAGTAACCATGTGGATATTGAGAACAATTTGAATTGGGAATAGAATTAGCACCCCGATTTAGACCAAAAATACAGGCTTCGATCATAAGATCGGCGCAACGACGGTACAACAGGAGACAATCCATGGCCAAAAAGATATACGAAACACCAATGCTGGACGTCCTTGAAGAAGGACCATGGCCCAGTTTTATTTCTGGTATCAAGAAACTTCGTGACGAACATCCAGATGAACGCATCCAGAACGTAACAAGCAGTCTTCTTGGCCAGCTTGAGCATTCTTACGAAACTCGTAAAGGTTACTGGAAAGGCGGTACTGTATCTGTATTTGGTTATGGTGGTGGTATCATTCCTCGTTTCTCAGAAGTAGCTTCTGCTTTCCCTGAGTCAAAAGAATTCCATACCATTCGTGTTCAACCACCTGCTGGTAACCACTACACCACAGCTATGTTGCGCCAGTTAGGCGACAGCTGGGAAAAATGGGGTTCAGGCCTGCAAACATTCCACGGCCAGACTGGTAACATTATGTTTATCGGTACTGATACAGAGAACACACAACACTTCTTTGATGAAATCAATGAATATGGCTGGGATCTTGGTGGTGCAGGCCCATGTGTACGTACTGCAATGTCCTGTGTAGGCGCTTCACGTTGTGAAATGTCTAACTGTAACGAGCACGGCATTCACCGCCATCTGGTCAACAACTTCACTGATGATGTTCACCGCCCTGCTCTGCCTTACAAATTCAAATTTAAAGTTTCAGGTTGCCCTAATGACTGCCAGAACGCGATCGAGCGTGCTGATATGGCTGTTATCGGTACATGGCGCGATGAAATGAAAGTTGACCAGGAAGCGATCAAAGCTTATATGGGCACTAAAGGCCGTCAGTACATCAATGACAACGTTATTACTCGTTGTCCAACCAATGCACTGACTTTGAACGACGACGACACACTGACTGTTGATAATCACAACTGTGTTCGTTGCATGCACTGCCTGAACGTTCTGCCTAAAGCTCTTCACCCCGGTGATGACAAAGGCGTTACCATCCTGATCGGCGGCAAACGTACACTGAAAATCGGCGACATGATGGGTACCGTAGTTATTCCATTCAAAAAACTGGAAACAGAAGAAGATTACGAAAGCCTGGTTGAGTTAGCTGAAGAAATTATTGATTTCTGGGCTGAAAATGGTCTCGAGCATGAGCGTTGTGGTGAAATGATCGAACGTATCGGCCTGGTTAACTTCCTTGAAGGCGTTGATTTTGATCTGGAAGTTGATCCAAACATGGTCAGCAACCCACGTCAAAGCTCATACATCCGCATGGATGGCTGGGATGATGAAGCTGTTAAGTGGTTCGAACGCAAACAAGAAGCTGCTAACGCGTAATCTAAACAATTAATTAACACGGAGGGGGTAAACGCCCCCTCTAAATAACATATTTAGAAATTATTTGAGGAATAACCATGAGTGATAAACCTCGTTCACCGATTGAATCTGGATGTCCTGACGCATTCCAGTACATGCACCCAGTAATGCGCAAAAACTATGGCGCATGGAAATATCATGAGCATCCAAAACCAGGTGTACTCCGCCACGTAGCTTATAGCGGCGACGAAATCTGGACTGTACGTGTTGGTACACAGCGTATTCTTGATATCTTCTCTTTACGCAAAATTTGTGACATTGGTGATGAATTTGCAGATGGTTACATTCACTTTACTATCCGTAGTAACGTTGAATACATGGTATCTGATGCTTCTAAAGTTGAGCCGCTGATCAAAGCGATCACCGATGCTGGCTTCATTGTAGGTGGTACACAGAACTCTGTTGCCATGATGTCACATACACAGGGCTGGTTGCATTGCGACATTCCTGGTACTGATGCATCTGGTGTTGTTAAGTCAATGATGGATGAGCTAATCGATGAATTCCGTAATGCTGACATGCCAAACCGCGTGCACATTACTACTTCTTGCTGCCAGATTAACTGTGGTGGTCAGGGCGATATCGCAATTAACATTCAGCACACTAAACCGCCTAAGATCAACCATGACCTGGTATCTAACGTCTGTGAGCGTCCAACGGTTGTTGCGCGTTGCCCAGTTGCAGCGATTCGTCCTGCTATGGTTAACGGCAAACCTACACTGGAAGTTGATGAGAAAAAATGTATTTGCTGTGGCGCGTGTTTCCCTCCTTGCCCTCCAATGCAGATCAACGATGCTGAGCATTCTAAATTAGCTGTTTGGGTTGGTGGTAATCACTCAAATGCACGTAGCAAACCTACTTTCCAGAAACTGGTTGCTGCCGGTATTCCAAACAACCCACCACGCTGGCCAGAAGCGACTGCTATTGTTAAGCAAATTCTTAAAGCTTATAAAGCAGACGCGAAAGACTGGGAACGTATGAATGACTGGATTGAGCGTATCGGCTGGCCACGTTTCTTCGAGAAAACAGGTCTTCCGTTCACCAAATACCATATTGATAACTGGCGCGGTGCACGAAACAGCTTAAATGCATCTACCCATATTCGTTTCTAAGGTGAATCTGTGAAAATATCACTTCAAATTAACGAAGGTCCTTACCAGCATCAGGCATCTGATAGTGCAATTCAGTTCACTAAAGCTGCGCTGGCAAAAGGTCACGAAATTTTCCGAGTGTTCTTTTATCATGATGGTGTGAATAACGCGACTCGTCTCGCTATTCCGCCTCAGGATGACCGCAATATCACTGAACAGTGGGTTGCTTTACAAAAAGAACATAATCTTGATCTGGTTGTTTGTATCGCTGCAGCCCAACGTCGTGGCATGATCGACGAAGACGAAATGAAACGTCAGGGTAAAGATGCTAACAATATTTCAGAAGGCTTCCGTATATCCGGCCTGGGTCAGTTGATCGAAGCCGGTATTGAAGCAGATCGTTTAGTCGTATTCGGTGCATAAGGGGAAATACCATGGTTAAAAAATTCATGTATATCAACCGTAAAGCACCCTATGGCACTATTTACGCTCTGGAATCTTTGGAAGTTGTGCTAATCGGCGCGGCTTTTGATCAGGACGTAAGCCTCGCTTTCATCGGTGATGGTGTCTACCAGTTAACTAAAGGACAAGACACTAAAGCTATCGGACAGAAGAATTTCTCTACTGTTTACATGGCTCTGGGTGATTATGACGTAAATAAGATTTATGTCGAAAAAGAGTCCCTCGAGGAACGCGGTCTCACTTTAGATGACCTTCAACACCTTGTTTGGGAAGATGAAGATGAAGATTGGGCAGAGAAAGACTCAATCCGCTTGGTGAGCCGAGCTGAATTGTCCGACGTGCTTGATGAACAAGACGTATTATTGAGCTTCTAGGAGATATAAAAATGTCATTATTACATACTGTAAATAAATCTCCATTTGAATCAAACACTTTTGATGCCTGTTTAGGTCTGGCTAAAAGTGGTTCAACAATACTATTGATTGAAGACGGTGTTTATGCAGCAACCACTGGCAACAGTGTCGCTGACAAAATCAAAAACACTACGGGCATCAACTTCTGCGTACTGGGCCCTGATGCTCAAGCACGTGGAATACAAGGAAAACTAGCCGAAGGTATCAAGGTTGTAGATTACGAAGGCTTTGTTGATCTGGTTGCTGAGCACGACGCGGTACAGGCTTGGCTTTAACTTTTTAATTTTTTATTTTCGTTCTCAACGAGGAAAGCAATATTATGGCTATTGAAGCAAACGGCAAAACATTTGAAACTGATGAAGAAGGTTACCTGGCTAATCTGAATGAGTGGGAACCAGCTGTAGCAACAGCAATGGCAGAAGCAGAAGATTGTCCATTGACTGACGAGCACTGGGACATCATTAACTTCCTTCGCGAATACTACGAAGAATACCAGATTGCTCCTGCAGTACGTGTACTGACTAAAGCAGTAGGTAAAAAGTTAGGTAAAGACAAAGGCAACAGCAAGTACCTGTACGAACTGTTCCCTTACGGTCCTGGCAAACAAGCATGTAAATATGCCGGCCTGCCAAAACCAACAGGTTGTGTATAAGTATTAATCTGTATAACAGGGGGTCTGAATAGACCCCCTGCTTTACAACACAAATTTGTAATTTTCAGTAACACTAAAGCGAGACGCTATAACCATGACTGTTTTAAGTATCATATATGTCGTGCTTTTCTATGTAGCTATGATCATTTTATTTGGCGGCATAGCCAATAAAATAATGTTATATACACGCGTACCCGCTCCACTAAAAATAGCTGTGACACCTGCTCCTTTAACGACTGGTGGCGTTGTCTATCGATTATTTTATGAGGTTGTTTTCTTCAACAGCCTTTTCCGTGCCAGCAAATGGACCTGGATTTTTGGCTGGGTTTTCCATTTATCCCTGCTGCTCGCATTTTTCCGTCATCTTCGTTATGTTATCAGCCCGGATTTTTTCCTGTGGCCACTAGTTAACCTTGAAGTCGTACAAAGTTTTGGTAAATATGCCGGCTTTGCCATGGTATTTGGACTGGTAGGTCTATTTGGCAGAAGAGTTTTTGTTGACCGTGTTAAATACATCTCATCAGCTTCTGATTACCTGATGCTGATCCTGATCGGAATGATCGCTGTAAGCGGTTTAATGATGAGCTTTGTTTCTCATACCGACATCATACAGTTAAAGGCTTTTATTCTTGGCCTGTTCTTTCTGGATTGGCAGAATTTGCCTAATGACACCATATTACTGGTTCACCTGACTTTAGTGTTAACACTGATGCTGATCTTCCCAGTCAGTAAACTGTTACATGCACCCGGTTTGTTTTTTGCACCGACACGTAATCAGGTAGATAACCCACGTGAAAAACGTCATCTGTCACCCTGGGGCGCTGAGATTGAAGCCAAAGATGGCCGTAACGCTTAACTAATTTATTACTGCGATTAATTTTAACCAGAAGTAACTGCAACCATAAAAAGCTGAGAAACAAGAATGGCTGATTACGAGATACCAGAAACGCACGAATTCCCCGTCATTCCATCCATCATGGAAGGCGCGATGGCGCACAGCTCACCTTTTGTTGCCGGCAAAGAATTTCAGGATGACATGGGATTCCCTAGTCCAGAAGAGCCTGGCCAGCTGATTGATGGTTGGAAAGAGAAATTTCTGGAATTGTTGCAGGAAAAACTCGGTAAATACCGTTCTTTACAGGTATTCATGGATACCTGCGTTAAATGTGGAGCCTGCACCGATAAGTGCCACTACTTCATTGGTACCGCTGATCCAAAAAACATGCCGGTTGCACGTCAGGACCTGATTCGTAAAATCTATCGTCGTTATTTTACTTTTGCGGGTAAATTATTTGGCAAACTGGGTATGCCCAATTTTGTCGGCGCCGCCGAATTAACCGAAGAAGCTGTTAAAGAAATGTACAGCTACTATCACCAGTGTTCAGAATGCCGCCGTTGTGCCGTATTCTGCCCATTTGGTATTGATACTGCTGAAGTAACCATGGCCGCTCGTGATATTCTGGCGATGATTGGCATGGGTCAGAAATACTCAAATCAAATCATTCCAAAAGTACATAAGATCGGCAACAACCTTGGTCTGCCTGAGCCTGCTCTGCGCGACACCCTGGAAGGTCTGGAAGAAGAAATTGAAGACGATATCGGCGTAAAAGTTCGCTTCCCGCTCGATGAAAAAGGCGCAGACATTCTGCTGGTTACTCCTTCTGCCGATTTCTTCGCTGAACCTCACGTTGATGGCTTAATGGGTTACGCCAAAGTATTCCACGCAGCAGGGGTTAGCTGGACCATCAGTTCAAAAGCCTCGGAGGCCGCTAACTTTGGTCTGTTCATCGGCAACTATGAATCCATGCGCCAAATTTCCCTGCGAATTCGTGATGCGGCCAAAGAGCTGGGCGTTAAGCGTATTATATTCGGCGAGTGTGGCCATGCCTGGCGCGTTGCCTACAACCACCTGAATACGCTGGCTGGTCCATGGGATTTCCTCGATCAAAATTACCCTATCCCACAGCACATTCTTGAATTCACCAAGGATTGCCTGGATCGCGGCATTCTGAATATCGACAAATCTGAAAACGATCACATGACTCTGACTTTCCACGATTCATGTAACATCGCACGTGCCTCACGTATTGGCGATACCCCGGGCAGCCAGTTCACAACGCCTCGTCAGGTTATTCAGGCTGTTTGTAATAATTACTACGATATGTCGGCAGAAACTATTCACGACCAGACATTCTGCTGCGGTGGCGGTGGTGGTCTATTGACCGATGACCTGATGGAACTGCGGATTAAAGGTGCGCTACCACGTATGGAAGCGCTGAAGAATGTCATCGCAGATAACGGCGTAACTCATATGGCGGCAATTTGCGCGATATGTAAGTCGCAATTCACCAAAGTTTTGCCTTATTACGGCATGACGATGGATCAAATCGTCAGTGTTCATCAGCTTGTTAGCAGCGCCATTATTCTTGATGGTCAGGGCGAAGAAGCGGAAGAGTCTAACGGAGCAGAGTGATCTGCATAAAAATTACATTTATTATTTGATTAATACCGGCAACGGTTGAAGCAATAGGAGAACTGGCATGGCCACTTCCAAAGAAGACATGCAAAACACGAAACTCACCTTCAGAAAATTTGAAGAGGGTAATAATGATTGGGGTTCACTCACCAATAAAATCTTTAAAGAAGACACTTCTCATAAGTGTCCTACTTATGTTCACCGTACACCACCCTGCCAGGGTAGCTGTCCGTCTGGTGAGGATATTCGTGGTTGGCTGGATATTGTTCGCGGTATCGAAATTCCACCAGAAGGTGTGTCAATGCAGGAATATGCATTCCGCCGCTCAACTGATGCTAACCCGTTCCCGTCTATGATGGGTCGTGTTTGCCCCGCTCCCTGTCAGGATGGCTGTAACCGTAATGACGTTGAAGACTTCGTCGGTATCAACTCTGTTGAACAGTACATCGGTGATTCAGCTTTTGCTGGTGGCTTCAAGTTTGACAACAGCGCAGCAATGACTGGCAAGAAAGTGGCTATCATTGGTGGCGGTCCTGCTGGCATGGCTGCTGCTTACCAGCTGCGTCGTAAAGGCATCGCTTCTACCATTTTTGATGACCACTCTGAACTTGGCGGCATGATGCGTTATGGCATCCCTGGCTACCGTACTCCACGTGATTACCTGAATAACGAATGCCAACGTATTATCGATATGGGTCATATTGAAACACGTATGAACACTCGTGTAGGTAAAGACGTCAGCGTGGCTGATCTTGAAAAAGAATTTGATGCTGTTTTATGGGCATTGGGCTGTAAATCTGGCCGCGGTTTGTTCCTCGAAGACTGGAACACTACACCTAACTGTGTATCAGCGGTTGATTTCCTTGAGCAGTTCAATAAAGGCGACATGAAATACACCGCTAACAAGATTCTTTGTGTGGGTGGTGGTGATACCTCCATTGACGTAGTCTCTGTTGCTCGCCGTATCGGCACACTGAAAAACTACAATGAAAATCCAGAAGATTCTGCCACTGGTGTAAGCGCTCATGGTGATGTTGATGCTTCTTCAAAGAAACCTTGCGATAGCGTTGTCCTGACTGCCCTGTTCAAACAGGAAGATATGACGGCGGCTGAACACGAAGTACAGGATGCGCTGATTGAAGGCGTTACCATCATGAATGAAGTGATGCCTGTAGAAATCATTAAAGATGCCAGCGGTCGCGCCACTGCACTGAAACTGGTTGACAGTAAGTTTGAAAACAATGCTCCTGTCGCCATTGAAGGCGGTAAAGAATACATCGTTGAAGCAGATCTGATCGTTGCAGCTATTGGCCAGACAGGTGACATGACTGGTGTTGAAGACTTTGATAATGGTCGTGGTTTAATCGATGCTGACAACTTCTACCGCGTACCAGGTAAAGATGGTCACTTTGTCTGTGGTGACATCGTTCGTCCACACCTTCTGACTACGGCTATTGGACAGGCATCCATTGTTGCTGACACCATCGAAGCTTACCTTAAAGAAGTAAAGGTAGATAAGCGTCCCAAAGTTGATGTTCATCACTTCCAGTTGAACAAAAAATTACAGGAAGCTGGACTACAGGCTGCTCCTTACGATGCAGCTGATCATAAAGAAGATGGTCAACGTGGAACCGATAAGAGTGCATACGCTGTACATAACTATGAAGATCGTTCATCACAGGAAATTATTTCAACAGATCATATGTTCCTGGGACACTTCAATTACACACCACGTAACTTACGTACCACTGACGTACCTTCTTCTGAAGAAGTACTTGGCCACTTCGCCGAGCGTCAAGCAGGTCTGACTGACGAGGCAGCTATCGCAGAAGCGGGTCGTTGCATGAGCTGTGGCATGTGTTTTGAGTGTGATAACTGTGTGATTTATTGTCCACAGGACGCTGTCTTCAAAGTGAAAAAAGACCAGCACACCACAGGTCGTTATGTTGATACTGACTACAGCAGATGCATCGGTTGCCATATTTGTTCTGATGTTTGCCCAACCGGTTACATCGACATGGCTATGGGCGACGCTTAATCGCCAGGACAATAACAAGTAATACTAAGGCTGACATTATGAGCAAGCGTTTTCTGCGTATATCGCTAATCTTTATAGGATCGATCCTGCTTTTCCCTGCACAGGGAATGGCAGGTACGCCCTTCCCTTCAATTCACGAACCTGAGGGAGAGGGTGTTGAATGTGTTGAAGACGAAGATGAAATGCGCCGGAATCACATGAACTACATCCTGCACCAGCGTGATAAAACGATGCACGAAGGTATTCGTACCGAAACTTACAGTTTATCCAAGTGCATCGATTGTCATGTTCAGCCTAACGATAAGGGCGAAGTACCTACTCACGAAAATAAAGAGCATTTTTGTGTTGCCTGTCACCAGTACGCATCCGTACAGATCGATTGCTTCGAGTGTCATGCCGATCGTCCGCAGAAATTCATTAAACGTGATTCAAAGCCACAGGCACTGAGACAGCAGTTACAAGAAGTGCTGGCCGAGAAAGACATGGGAGATGCGCAGT
>Ga0224496_10000304_pt1 | contig 35195 bp, 37 predicted proteins | sample SF_Jul11_sed_USG_2_FD_168127 | JGI IMG/M metagenome (GOLD analysis project Ga0224496, IMG submission 168127) | Sediment microbial communities from San Francisco Bay, California, United States - SF_Jul11_sed_USGS_8_1 | ecosystem: Environmental > Aquatic > Marine > Sediment | place: USA...
TCATAGCACAAGAATGTATCGTTGGACAAAATCTGCCCCAATTAATTCAACCTTGCAAGTAGATATTCAATCTCTTTCTTTTCAAATAACAACAGATTACTTATCTAGACCAGAGTTATTATCTAACCCAAATTTACCAGATAATTTTGAGGCAGTAACAATGGTTAAGAGGTTCCTTAGAAGAGTAGAAGATGCTGAAGATATTGCTACAGCCTCAGGAGAAATTGTTTTTCAAAAGTCACTTGGTGGTGATTTAGCAGAAGCTGTTTCATATTCAGATGCTGATTTTATTTCAGTAGATATAAATAGAACCCCAATTGACGATAGGTTCAGAATGTTTACTCCAGAGGGATATAAAGGTACAGTTCATGCTGTTGTAACAGGTGCTCTACAAGGCAATGATGGTTTAGTTCACTTTGAGAATAATTATCATGATGTTGATTACGACCAAGTTCATACTTATCCACTTAGATCTCCAAGAAGTGCTTGGAATATCTTAAAGTCAGGTGAAGGTTATATAGCTGGGTATGAGGGAACTGGACAAGCAGTTATTAGAACAGTTCAATTAGCTTACTATGATGACTTTGAAGAACAGGAATATTTACAACCTATTTATGTCTTTGAAGGTGATGATGGACTGATTGGGTATGTTAGTGCAATTGATCCAATGTATGTACAAGCTAAGGGTAAGTTAACTAGATAATTTTTTAATTTGGGTATAAATAACATTAAAGCTCCGGTTTGTGAGTGGAGCTTTTATGTGTGTAAAATTTGTTAGTTACTGGTTCATTGCCTGAATAGGAATGTCCCCTGTAGAGATCATTATGATAGTTACTAGAATTAGTACTATCACAATAAATACTACAAATTGGATTGATCCTTGGCCATTCATGTTGACAGCTTTCTCTAACAGAAATGAAGAAGATATTATGATCCTGTCTGGTAGAAAAGTCAATATACTTAGGTTTCTAGACCATTCTTCTATCTACTCCTACCTCCTGATATAATCCCACTATGACAAACACTCCCGTAAGAACAAGAATGGCTCCTAGCCCTACTGGTGAACTCCATGTGGGTAGCTTTAGTATTATTTTAAAGAACTATGCTTTTGCAAAAAAACATGGCGGTCAATTCGTCCTTAGAGTAGAAGACACAGATAAAGTAAGAGAAGTTGAAGGTGCTGGAGAAAGGCTATTAAACACTATTAAAGCCTATGGCTTAAGTTGGGACGAAGGTCCTGATGTAGGTGGTCCTCATGCTCCATATACTCAATCAGAAAGATTAGATTTATATGTAGAGAAAGCTAATGAATTAGTAGAATCTGGTCATGCATATCATTGTTTCTGTTCTAGAGAAAAGCTAGAAGCAGTTAGAGAAAAAGCTAGAGAAGAAAAGAGACCGCCTAAGTATGATCGTCATTGTCGTAATTTAAGTAAGGAAGAAGTAGTCAAGAAACTCTCTGAGAATGGTGAGTTTGTCATCAGGCTAGCTGTGCCAGATAATCGTAGTATTGTTTATACAGATTTAATCAGAGGAGATATTGAAGTTAATTCAGATATTATTGATGATCAAGTTTTATTAAAGTCAGATGGTTTCCCAACTTATCACTTAGCTGTGGTTGTTGATGATAATGATATGGAAATTTCTCACATTATGCGTGGTGAAGAGTGGTTAAGTTCTACTCCAAAGCATATCTTGTTATATGAAGCCTTTGGTTGGAAACCTCCAGTATTTGCTCACATCCCAATTTATCTTAACCCAAATGGTAAGGGTAAAATGAGTAAACGTAAGGGCGATGTGTCTGCTCAAAGCTTTTTAGATAAAGGATATTTACCTGAAGCATTACTTAACTTCTTTATGATTCTTGGATGGACTCCAAAAGATCAACGAGACATTATTTCTTTGGAAGAATATGTTCAAGAGTTTGATCCACAAGATATATCCAAGAAGTCTGTGGCATTTGATATAGATAAATTAAATTGGCTTAATGGAGTATATATCCGTAAGATGTGGGACGAGAATCAAGTCGATTTAGTTACTAGATTAGAAAAGTTTACACCAACTGATTTCCCTCAAGCTAAATTAGATCAAATTCTACCTCTTATTTATGAAAGATTAGAAAAATTATCTGATATTGAAGAGTTATCTGATTTCTTTTATAGAGATATAAAAGTAGATAGATCCCTATTACTTAAGAAAGCTGATAAAGAACTAGTTTCTAAGCAATTAGACGAGTTATATGCTGGTCTCAATGAAATAGAGTGGACTACTAGTGAGATTGAAAAAGTAGTTAGAAGTATTCAAGAAGAGCATGATTATAAAAAGAACCAGTTCTTTATGATGGTTAGAATTGCAGTTACAGGTAAGAAAGCTACCCCACCACTATTTGAAACAATCGAAGTTCTGGGTAAAGATTTAACTCTAAGAAGACTGAAATTAGCACTAACATAGTATTCATAAATAACACTTTTTAGTTATGACTCTAAAAGAAGCTGCTGCAATACGGGCTGTTAAATATAGCATCTTAGCAAATATTGGTTTGGCTTTGATTAAGTGGTTCTCTGGTATTTTTGGTAATTCTTATGCTTTGATTGCTGATGCAATTGAATCGACTTCTGATGTCTTTTCCTCCATATTAGTACTTTTAGGACTAAACTATTCAACTCTACCTCCTGATGAAGATCATCCTTATGGTCATGGGAAAATTGAGCCTTTAGTGACTTTTTTGGTAGTTGGTTTTCTGGTAGCCTCAGCTTTATTGATTGCTCACGATAGTATTCAAAATATTCAGACCCCTCATGACCTTCCAAAACCATGGACACTAATTATTTTGGGTGCAATTATCATTTGGAAAGAAATTTCATATAGATTAGTTATTAAAAAGAGTAAGGAGACAAATAGTTCATCTCTAAAAGCTGAAGCTTGGCATCATAGAAGTGATGCGATTACTTCAGTTGCTGCTTTTATCGGAATAGTTTTTGCTCTTTTCCTAGGTGAAAACTTTGCAGCAGCAGACGATTATGCTGCTTTATTTGCTTCAGGATTTATTTTATATAATAGCTATTTAATTTTCAGACCTGCCTTTGCAGAACTAATGGATGAGAATGTCTACGATGAGTTAACTCAGAAAATTAGAGAGGAATCAATCAAAGTAAGAGGAGTAAAAGGTACTGAAAAATGTCATATTAGAAAGACCGGAATGAGTTATCACTTAGATTTACATGCTTTGGTCGACGGAAAGATCAGTGTTGCTAAAGGACATAAAATTTCTCATAATCTTAAAGATAAACTGATAGAGTATATTCCAGAGTTAAGACATGTAACTATTCATATTGAGCCAAGTTAGATTTTGTATATTTTTCCCCTAATAGTTATTCCATAAGTTATTAATCTACTTAAGAAATTATTCTTTAATTTTTGTTATACTGACATATATCAATGTCACCAAAGAAGAATAAATCCCCTAAAGTAAATAAGCTGCGCATGTTTTATGCCGGCCTAAAAGATCGCTTTCATAAGACTCACTTTGAAGCTAGTGATTGGTTAAATCAGAAAGGAGTTGATGTTGATACTCTCAAGCAAGCAGGTAAGAGTGCTATTACTGCTACTACCTTAGCAGGTGCTGTTATTACTTCAAAGCCAGTTGATGCCCAAATGACTGAGCAAATTTTAGGTATTAATTCTAAGAAAGAAGAGAAGTTAGTTGCTCAAGTTACCTTAGAGGAACATGATGAGATTATAAAGAAGATGTCAGACTTTGTAAAAAGACCACCCGGTCATTTAGAGAGTGAAGATGAGCTATATTTAGAGCAACAAATCAGTGATATGCTGGGATTTGAAGTTACTGCAGAACTTGAAGGACATAGGTTGAATCATAGTATTGGCATTATGGGTGGAGAGCAACATTTGAAGAGATTCCCAACAGATACTCTTAGTCAACATGATGAATATAGGCAGGCAGGAATTGCTCCAGCTCGTGGAGCCTTTGGTTGGTTTACAGAAGGTGGAGAGTTAACAGGGAAAGCAATCGAAAGAGAAAAGTACTATTTTGCAGTACAAACATTATATCTTCCTGATTGGAATTCAAACTATAAAGACCTTAAACCTTGGTATAAATACCGTAAGATGGTCGCTATAAATCCTGTTGATGGTATGGCTGTAGTAGCTGTTGTTGGTGATGCAGGTCCTGCCCAATGGGTTGGAAAACAATATGGTGGTTCACCTGAGGTTATAAGAGAAGGTAAAATTTGGAGTAAGGAAGCAAGGGGTAGAGTCATTTTAATGTTTGTTGATGACCCTGAAGATAAGGTGCCTCTTGGATCAATTGATATTAATGAATATAAAAAGCAACTTGCACAGGGACAAGAAGAAAAATGAAAAATGTTTACTATGCACCACTAGTTAGATGGGAAATTGTAGAAGAAATTATTCTCCTGGCAGATCCTGATGATAGACAAGAAGTCCAGAAGTTAGTAATAGGCTCTATTGATCATATCGTTATGGAAACAGTTTTGTTGCATTTGGATAAAGAAGATCATGAGGAATTTTTAAAGAAAAGCCATGAAGCTTACCATGACCATTCCTTATTAGATTGGATTAAGAGTAAAGCACATGGAGTTGAAGAAGCAATCCAGAGAGCTATTAGAGACACTAAATCTTCAATCAGATCAATTTTAGAATAGATTTATCTTAGATAGTTGGATATTAATATAATCAAAAACCCACTCCTAAGAGTGGGCTTTTTAATTCTTTACTATAGTTACTAGCGAGTAGCAGAAATTACTACACCTAACTCAGCAGATGGAGCGGTAACAGTAACTCTATTATTTGCAGCACTAGTGACAATGGTATAACCAGTGTCATGAGCAGCAGCACAGGCAGCTTCATCAATAGCTCCAGCAGTTGTTGGATCTGCAGGAAGTGCAGCTAAGTAGTCAGTGACAAGAAGTGCACAAATGTTAGCGCCTGTATCAGAGATATTAGCAGCTGTTGTAGTGATACCAGCAGGTAATTGACCAGCATTATCAGCAGCATACTGATGTACAGCATTTAAGATTGCATTAACATCACTACTACGTTGAGTGTTATTAGCTTGAGCGAATTGTCTCGCAGGGTTAATAGCGATCAAAACGATTGCTAAAAGAATGGCTAAGATACCGATTACGACCAAAAGTTCGATCAAGGTAAAACCTTTTTGTTTAATTCTCTTACTAAGAGAGGCAGGCATAATTTTCATTTAATCCTTTTTTTACTAATAATTTAGTTCCATCTAGTATAGATTGTTTTTGACGAGAGAGTCAACTCTTTATTTAAAATGACAAGTTAATTATTTGCTGAAGTAGTAATAACGGAATCATAGTCTATCTGATCATTTTCCTGGATAGTATATTCTTGTCCAATACTTTCGATACTTTCTAGGATGATTGCTCTGACTGAGCTAGGAACACTGGGAGAAAAGATTACTGATGTTTTTCCAGAAGTAATAGTTTTTGCATTTCCTACCGTGATGTTGTCAAATCCAGCATCTTCTAGTCCTTCTTTGACAATTCCAGCTTGGCCAGTAATACCAGATCCATTAAGGACTCTAATCTCATAAATATCAAAGTCTATTGTTTCTTCGGTAGCTTCTTTTTCTTTAAGGTCTGCTTGGGCAGAGTCCGTCGCTGATTTATTGTCATTAGTATTACTTATGATGGAAGAAGGTGGTTGTGCTGTTTGGTTTTGTTGTTGCTGATTAATTAGTTTTTTATCTTGTTGTGCACGATTATAATTAAAGATAAGGGCAAAGATAAGGACAATAATAAGAAGTCCAAAAACAACACTTAAGATAACTAAACGTTTTCTGTCTTCTGGTGCAGGAGCATCTTTCTCAATTCTGAGAATAGTTTTCTTTGGTTTTATATCTAAAAGATTATAGTTAGTAAATTTAGGAACAGCACTCAGAATAGCTAAACCTTCTTTGGTGGTACAGTTTTCTCCTTCTACCATGCCTTTGATTACTAAGTCAGGTAAAATCATACTTACATTAAGGTTAAGCTTTTTTAGAGAGTTAAGGATAGGCTCATAGAAACCTCTGTTTATGGCAACTACTTCTAGTTTTTTTCCAAACTTAAATTGTTTGATAAAAATGTCATCAAAGGGAATTAATTCTGAGAATTTTTCTATTTGTGCTTCTTGTTCTAGGGGATCTTTAATAGTACTTTCAAGACTTTTGTGAAAGTAAGTACTTTTATTTAAGATAATAGTTACTTGAGCACTTTTTAATCCAGATTCATCAATAATTTTTGTAAGAGCTTTATCTAGTTTATAGGTATTTATTACTTCTAAGTCTTTGATAATATCAGTAGTGAGTTGTAGTTCAAAGGATTGGTCTTGATGAGCACGACAAAAAAAGATCTTATTACGATGGACAAAAATGATCAGTCGGTTAGTCTCTGTAGGGCTCATATTATGATATTTCCTTCCAAGAATTTACGGTAAGAATGCTATCTACATATGTAGTAGTTATTTCTAGTTTTCTAGAAAATTCTCCCAAAACTGCTTGGACTATAATGGTTTTTTCACCATTTCCAGTGACAGTAATAGTAACAGTAGCATTATCTACTATTAGTATTTCTCCAGTATAGCTAGGATCGCGTAGTAAAGACAAGATAGCATTTTCTGCTCCACTTTCTGCTGCAGAGATGGTGATAGAGCTTTGTTGGAGATTTGAGCTAGCTCTAGTGTTATCTATCACCCAGGAAACAGCTGTAGTACTAATGATAATTCCGACTACAGCTACAACTAAAAGAGTTACTAATATATAGCCACCTTGTTGGCTATTTTTTAAACTATTAGTTTTATTATTATTTTTCATATCTATCTTGTCGCTGCAAAGAAATTATATTCCCTAGACTCTATTTTTCCCTCTGACTCATTTTGGCTGACAATTTGTGTTTCAGCTTGTATCCCATTTTTACCACCTTCATTTCCAAGTCTTGTTACATTAAAGATGGTCATATTTACATCTTTGTTGTTGATAGCATAAGTTCCTGTACTATCAGTAAAAGACAGTTTATTGTTAATGATTTGATAGGTAACAGTTTGTCCATCAATTACCAGTTGAAGGGTGGTAGAACTATCTCCAAGCAGGGCGGGTTCAATAATCTCTTGAGCACGATTGATGTCATAAGTAAGGCGAGAAATCATATATCTACCATCTCGCTCTACACTTGACGTTTTTTCTGCTTCACCACGGATATTAATCACAGAGGCAAAAAGTCCAGTAATAATTATTAAGATGATCATAGATAAACCCATGTACATTAGGAGTTCAACTAAACTAAAACCACTTTGTTTGTTTCTAATTTTTTCTAGTAGTGCATATGATTTATTTATCATTGATTATGGCGAGTAATTAACTCTAATTTCTTCAAAAGAGGGTGATGAACCAATATTGTTTGTAGAAAAATATGCTTTGTATCTAAAACATTGACCAGGATTTTCATAACCTATTCCATTATTATCTAAAGGTATTGGAGAATCATCAGTGAAGAAGGTAGCCCCAGTGCCATCTGGGCCAATATAATTATAGGTAGAGTTAAGACAGTTTCCAGAAACAGGATCAGTCACAGCTACCTGATACTTTAGTTCTGTCCCAGCTAGGACTGTATCTATAACTTCAAAACGATTGAATACTACAGAATAATTTGGATCAAAAATACTAGATTCAAAAGTACCTTCAGTGGCAAATTGACCACCCGGTCCACCTTCTACAATCTTTAATTCACTAGTACTGTCGCCAGTTAGTACATAAGAATAAGCGTCTCCATCTGTTTCTAAAATAGCATCAAGGTCATTGACCCCACTATCTATTTCTATTCCACCACAATTGCTTGGATTTGTTTCATTGGTGATATCTATAACTTGGTATTCTTGTCCACCAATTCCACCCATGATGATTTTGTTTCCAGGGACAGAGAGAACTGCCTTAGGGTTCATGCCAGATGAATCATAAGAGCCAATAGTGGATTGATCATTTAATTTACTAGAGGTATCAATGATAAAAAGTTCATTTAAGGAATCAGAATGACTTGTCACTATATAACTTCGTGTTCCATCAGTACTTACTACAACATCTTGGGCACCAAGTCCATTGACATCTGCCCAAGCCACAATACTTAGATTTGTAGGATCACTAATATCAATAATTTGTAATTCTGGATTACCATCAATGGCAACATAGGCAAAGTTACCAACTATAACAATCTCTTTTCCTGTCCCAGCTAAGATAACTCCATCTGAATCTAAAAGAGGTCTAGCTCCATTTTTAGAACTAAGGTCAAAGCTCCATAAAGTATTATTTTGGACAACAAGTCCAAGCTGGTCTGAAGTAACAACACTATCTGCATTTTGTGATCCTGGTAAAGCCACAGAACCAACTTCAATAAATGGAGTATTTAAGATATCAATGATAATAACTTCAGTTTGGTTATTATCTGCAGCTATATATGCATAGTGAGATTCAATAAAAACATCGTTGGTTTTATAACCATTAAATTCTCCATCAATCTGAGCTGTTGGAGGATTATCATTACTGATATTTACTTTTGCAATTGATACTCCAGAAGCATTCTCTCCTGTTCCAGCAATTAGCTGGTTCTCGATAGCTGATATCGCTTGTGCAACACCTTGTTTGGGTAGATCTAGCTCTGCTGCAAAATTTACATCTGGAACACACCAATTAGAACTCCCACCAGCACCTAAGATTATCTCTCCACCCTCACCATTAACTACTGTAGTCCCAGTTTTTTCTCCAAGAATAAAGTCACTTTCTGTTGTTTCTATAAAAGCTAAGTTATCTAGATATCTAGTTAGGTATGATTGCGAATATATATTTGAGCTAAAAGGATTATTCCAGCTAATGGTTACTTCGATTTTCTTTGTTGAAGGATCAAGGTTTCCACTTTGGTTAATAAAGCCATTTTCATCTCTGAATACATCACTAATTACAACTTGTCTAGTTAGTCCATTTATAACATCTGTTCCAGCAGATAGGGTCCAAGTATTTCCATCCCTATTAGGATGAAATGTCCCATTTGTTGAAAAAAGTGACCAACCTCTTTCTCTAACAACTTTAAGAATTTCTTCTGTTTCTCTTAGTAATAGTGAAGCAGCAATTCTTTGTTGTTGTTGAGCTCGCCCATCTCTAGTAGCAAGAATCCCAGAAAATAATGCAGGCAATAAAATGATTAATAGAGCAGCAGCAAGCAGGATTTCAATTAGTGATTGGCCTTTATGCCCTTTCATAATCATTCTGTAATTACTCCTAATTTATTAAAATTATATGTTTCTACTTTTCCAGAATTACTTTGTAGCTGAAATGAAGCTGCAGTTGGGTTAAACCCTGAAATTTCTCCGCTATTTTGTAAAAAAACGATACTATTAGTAGAAAAATTAATATTTGTAATTGTGTTTGTTGCGGGAAGTTTGATAACAAAATTATCTGTAGCACTTGGATTGTATGCAGATCCAGTAAATAGTGTATATTGATCACTTTCAAGATAAATACCATAAGAACTGCCATCCCCAGAACCACTAGTATTTCCAGTCATAGCATTAAATTGTTGTGACTTTAAATCTGAAACAATTGATTGACTCCCAGTAGCAAAACTGGCTGTAGGAATAAGGTTAGAAAGACTGATAGTAGAAATACCAATTAAGGTGGAAAAAATAGCGATCACAATTAATAACTCAATCAAAGTAAAACCAGCGTTTTTTTTGTTTAGTAAATTAAGTTTTATCATCTTTGGCCGACTTGACCAATCAAGCCATAAATAGGAGCAATAATAGCCATCATCATTCCACCTACTACAACTCCTACAAAAATAAGCATGATAGGTTCTAGTAATGCAGTAACTTTGTCTAATGATTTACTTACTGTATAGTCCATTTTTTCTGCGATATTTTTCATTGAGCTTTCAATACGGCCAGTTTTTTCTCCAACTTCAATAAGTTTAATTGCCACACTAGGAAAGACATTTTTTTCTGTTTTTAAGACTTGTGAGAACTGTTTACCCTCTGATGTTTCTTTTAATGCTTTGTGAATTAATCTTTCAACTTTCCTCTTTATGATAACTTCTCTAGCTAGTTCCAAAGCATAAACAAAGGGAATCCCAGAAGATAAAAGTAGGTACATACTTCTTGAGAAACGAGTGACATCAATTTCTTCCATCAAGCGGGAAATCATTGGTAGTGAGAATAATACTCCAAGGAAAATCTCTCTTTTTTGGTTATAAAGAAAAATCATTAAAATAATAAATGCAACAAAACCAGCTGTTAGATATGGCCAATAAGAAAGTAGTGTTTCAGACATGAAAATGAGAACTTTTGTTGGTAAGGGAAGTTCAACTTTAAGTCTTGAGAAAACACTAGAAATTTTTGGGATAACTACAACCAACATGGTAAAAAGAACCATTACAAAAACGAACATAACAATGATTGGATAAGTTAGGGCTGTTTTAATTTTATCTGTAAACTCCATTTCTTTTTGGAGGTTTTTGCTTAAATCAACAAGAGTAGTCTCTAAGTTTCCAGCCTCCTCAGAAGCTTTAATTAAATTAACTGAGATAGAGTTAAAAACTCTAGGAAATTTGGCAAATGTTGTGTGAATGTGATGCCCAGCACTAAGGTCTTTAGTGAGTTGTTCTAAGATTTTTTTTTGGCCACCTTTGGCATCTTCAAGTAAAGTTTCAATAGCTTCATAGGTAGGAATACCTGCCTCAAGCATAGTTGCTATGTTGGTAATTAGAACAATTTTGTCGTTTCCAGATATACGTAGTTTATTCATATTGATTTAATTACTCTACGGCTTTTGTAACTCTCAAGACTTCTTTTACAGTGGTTAATCCTTGAGAAATTTTGCTTAATCCATCTTCAAACATAGTAGTCATACCTTCTTCAATTGCTTGCTTGGTGATTGTTTCAGCAGTGGCTTTTTCAGAAACTAAATTTCTAATATCTTCACTAAGTTTAATAATTTCATAAACACCGACTCGTCCTGAGTATCCACTGTTATGACAGAATTTACATCCTTTGCCTTTGCTGATAATTAACTTGCTTTTTTTGGCTGATTTTGTTTTGGGCTTTCCTTCTTCAGTTGCAGCATTTACATCAAAGTATTTGCTAACTTTATCTTCAGGGAAGAATTTGAGGAGTTCTTCACGTGGGGTTTCAACGCCCATCTTACATTTGTCACAAATTTTTCTAACAAGTCTTTGGGCAATGATTAGGTTAACTGTTGAAGCTGCTAAGAAAGGTTCAACTTCCATATCAAACAGACGAGGTAGTGCTGTGGCGGCATCATTGGTGTGAAGGGTGGAGAATACTAAGTGACCAGTCAATGCCGCATTAACAGCAATGCTAGCAGTTTCATTATCACGGATTTCACCAACAAAAATACTATCAGGGTCCTGTCTCAAAATTGATCTCAACCCGTTTGCAAAAGTTAGATTTGTTTTTTCATTAACTTGAACTTGGTTAGCTCCTTGAATTTGGTATTCGATAGGATCTTCTATAGAAGTAATATTTACCTCTCTAGTATTGATGTGTTTAAGGATTGTATATATTGTCGTTGTTTTTCCTGATCCAGTCGGACCAGTACAAACAATCATTCCATAAGAGCTTTTGAAAGCTTGAGTTACTTTAGTGAGATCTTTTTTACTCATGCCCAAATCAGCTAAGGTAGAAAATTGTGCTTTTGATCTAAGTAAACGCATAACAACTTTTTCTCCGTAGGCGATAGGGAGAATAGAGATACGAAGATCCAGTCTTTCATCATCAACTTTTGTACTAATCTTTCCGTCTTGTGAAGATAAATGCTCATCAATTCTTAAACGAGACATGACTTTAATTCTTGTCACAACACGGTCATGAAGCTCTTTAGAAAGAATTAAAATATCTCTCAAAATACCATCGACTCTAAAGCGAATTAAAAAATCTCTTTCTCTTGGCTCAATATGGATATCAGAAGCACCTTCTCTTTGGGCAGTCTCTATTAGAAGATCGATCATTTTCTTGACGGGTGGATCATGAGCGGCTGTAGTAATAATTTGAGAACGGTCCTCACTCAGTAGATCTTTAAAAAGTTTTTGGTAGTCAGTTTTATAATGGATGAAAGCTTTTTCTAAATCTTTGGCTGTAGCATAATATGCTTCAACCTGAAGTCCTGTCTTGTGGGCGATCATCTTTAATAGATCAATATTGTCAGGATTGGAAATAGCGACTTTGAGAGTTTTTTCATCCTTATAAAAAACTAAAGAGCCAGTTCTATGAGCAATTCTTTCTGGAATTATAGCTAAAACGGGAGGAGATAGTTCAACTTTGGAAAGTTCTACAAAAGGAATTTTAAGACTTGTCGCAACAAGTTTTCCTAGTTTAAGATCACTAATAACTTTTTTTCTAATTAAGGCTTCTTCTGTACTAATATTCTCTTGCTTTGCATAGGCAATAACTTGATTTAGTTCAGCCTCAGTAAGGAGTTTGGCTTGAAGAACGATAGTCTTGAGCTTTTCTTTGGGCAGATGCATACATTACTATCATAGATAAATTTAAGGCAAGTAGGAAGGTCTAGTTATGTTGTTTTTTGATAAATAGAAAAAAAATATTAGTGATTGTAATGATTTAATAAATTAAGCAATAATTAATATCAATTTTAGAGTAAAATACCACTTATGATTCGTATTAATTTATTTGTAGGATCCCGCTATCCAGTAAACCGTAAGATGATTAGGGAGAAGGCTCAAGAAGTCTTACTTGCCAAAGGAATTGATCATATTGAGATTGATATCTCCATTGTTGGTTCTAGAAAAATAAAGAAATTAAATGAATCAGAGTTAAAGCATGAAGGCACAACCGATGTCTTATCTTTTCCACAACATGAGAAAAATAAATTAGATGATTTTCCTTTGCCCGAGGGAATCCCACCTCATTTAGGTGATATTGTGATTAGTTTTCCAGAAGCAGTCAAAAATGCTAAAAAGTTTGGTAAGATGGTTGACCAACAGCTTTGTTTCTACTTAGAACATGGCATGATGCACCTACTTGGATACCACCATGATTAAAAGGATTGAAGTATCCATATGGTGTATAATACCTGAGTAAAAAAAAGTCAAGATAATCATTAATTAGAAACCCCCTTAAATTATGCCTAAAGTACCACAAGCTATTCTTAATGATATTGAAGAATTAGTTAAGAAAGCCAAATCTCGTGGTTTTGTAACTCAAGAAGAAGTTTTAGATGCCTTTGTAGAACCAGAACTCTATATTAGTCTTTTAGATGACTTTTATGACAAAATTACTGTCATGGGTTCAGATATCTTTGAATCTGTTACCCAAGATAAAGAAGAAGATTTAGTCTCTGATACATCCAGAGAACTTGAAGTTCTTTCTAGTCTTAAAGCGACCGGTAGTGCTGATCCTGTCAGAATGTACCTTAAAGAAATTGGTCGTATTCCTTTACTTACCAGAGAAGAAGAAATTAGATTAGCTCAAAGAGCAGAAGGTGGTGATCTCAAAGCCAAAGAAAAACTTACTTCATCTAACTTAAGACTTGTTGTTTCCATTGCTAAAAAATACATTGGACGTGGAATGACTTTCTTAGATCTTATCCAAGAAGGTAATAAAGGTCTTATCAGAGCGGTTGAGAAATATGACTGGACTAAAGGTTTTAAATTTTCAACTTATGCAACCTGGTGGATTAGACAAGCTATCACTAGAGCAATTGCTGATCAAGCTAGAACAATTCGTATTCCTGTTCACATGGTTGAAACAATCAACAAATTAATGAGAACAGCACGTAAGTTAATGCAAGAATTAGGTAGAGAACCTACCCCAGAAGAAATTGGTGAGATTATGGATCTTGATCCAGATAAGGTTAGAGAGATTTTCAAAATTTCCCAAAATACTACTTCATTAGAGTCACCTGTTGGTGATGGTGAAGATGATTCTGTTCTTGGTGACTTTATCGCAGACGATAAGCAAACAACTCCTTATGATTCTACCTCTCAACATATGTTGACTGAGAACATTAGAGAAGTTCTTTCTGCTCTTTCAGACAGAGAAGCTAGAGTCCTTGAAATGAGATTTGGTCTTGAAGGTGGTAAACCTATGACACTTGAAGAAGTTGGTCGTAAGTTTGGTGTCACTAGAGAGAGAATTAGACAAATTGAGGCAAAGGCATTACGCAAGTTAAGACATCCAAGTAAGAGAAAAAGACTTCAAGATTTCTTAGAATAAGTTTTACCTCAATAAGAACTAGAAATTTAGGCAATTGATTGTTATAATCAGAGTCTGTTCTTTATATATATATTCTCCGATAGCTCAGCGGCAGAGCAGGAAGCTGTTAACTTCAAGGTCCTAGGTTCGAATCCTAGTCGGAGAGCCAATTAGAACTTGGTGCATATTTTAGCACTAAGTTAAACGGAAATTTAACCGTATATCGCAGTATTTCATCATCTAAAGTTACGTTCGAAAGTACTAAGTTTAACAAAGCTCTTTTTTCTAGTGGTTTAGAACGGGAGAAGATGTCAGCAGAGCGTGATCCAATTTCCACCAGATGCGAAGTCGTCATGTAGTATTCTTTATTGGCTAATTCTAACTTAGCAATTTGCTCTCTTAGATCGTGGATCTTATCTTCATTTTTTTTCTTTATTTCAAGAAAGTGTTCCATAGTAATATACCCATCTAATTGGTTGTCGTATGCAGTTGTTGTGCGAGTCTCAAATCTTTTTATTTCTCCGTTCAAATGATTAAGCTCTTTTTCAAAGAAAGAGTTTTTATCTTTGTGAGATTCTTTCAGGGAGCGGGTTATTTCTTCTAGTTTTTCTTTTGGTACTTTGAGGTTATCAAATATATTGAAGAACTGTTCGTCTATTGTTGATTCTTTGACGCTTTTAACCTTCTCATGTTTTTTGTGATAGTTGGTGCAATGATAATAAACATGGTGATTATATTTACCACTTTTTAATTTTCTTTTTTTACGCTCTGGTGTGATTCTACAACCACACTTATAGCAAGTAATTAAACCTCGGTACGCAAACTCTAAGCCAGCGTATTTGAAGGGTTGTGTTCTTTGATTTCTTTTATTTAGAAGATCTTGGGCTTTTTGAAAAGTCTCATTGTTAATGAATAGTTCGTAATTATGTGAGTATTCTTTGTCTCCATGCTCAATGATTCCAATATAAAATTTTTTGGTAAGAATAAAGTGAACCATACTCTTAGATTTGTTGATGTTAAATTTCTTTTTTAGTTTATTGGAAATGTTGAGGATTGAGTAGTTCTCACTTACGTACCAATCAAAGATTTGTTTTACTACGAGGGAGTTAAACTTATCAGGAACTATCCACTTTTTCTTGCTCTCTAAGGTGACATTTTTATACCCAAAGGGAGCCATGCCTGGCAACTCACCGTTGTCTAATTTTCTTTTACGCGAGATGCGCTCATCATCTTTAAGCCTGTTTATGGTTTGTTTTGCTAAAAAAACTTTTAAGTCCCAGTCTTGAATATCTCTCCCAGTGGATTCTTTTGTGATTATGAGTCTGTCATTAACAAAATGGATTTGCTTATCATATTCTAGTCTCAGGTTATCTAAATCAACAGCATCTCTAAAGTTTCTAGTAATGCGATCTACTCTGTAGGTGATAATTGCAGCAATTTTTTTATTTTTTCTAACATAATCAATCATTTCATTGAACTTTTTTCTTATTTTTCTATCAGCACTTTCTTGAAAAACGAACTCGTCTTTTTCATCAACTGTAAAACCTTTTTTTCCAGCATATTTTCTTAAAGCAGGGAGCTGTATTTCTTTTAGTGATAGCCCTTCTTCTTCCTGACGTTTAGTAGAGACGCGGGCTAATATGACTGCCTTCATGCTTTTCGCCCTTCTTTTTTTACTTTTGATTTTGTGATGAATTCTTCCAGAGTTTCTTTACTAATTCTGTATTGTTTGCCAAATTTATAAGCTGGGAGTTTACCGTTTTTTGCCCATCTAAAAATGGTCATGTAGCTCATCTTTAGAAGATCAGCGACTTCATACAGAGTATAAAATTTATCATTCATATTTAACTTTATTTTACATTAATTAACATATTTAGACAACAATCACTAAATATCAAATACCTGAATAGGTCTAAATCTTTCAGTTTCTGAAATAATTTTATTTATTAGCAGTTCTTTTTTTTGGTTTACAACGGACTCAGATTTGTTCTTGAATGAGTACCATGCACTTGACCCAGCTGGAAATACTATCTCTCTTGCAGTTCTAAGATCATGTTCATTGACTATGTTTTGGAAACCGAGGTATTGAAGAAGGAAGCTAGGTTTTAGTTCAGGATTGCTTCTGGCTAATGATAATAGTTGGTCAGAAAATGGCTTATCATCTTTTTTAGTAAAAATTATTTTTTCTTTTATCTCGTTGAGAGTAAGCAAGCATATTAATTTAGCAACTTTAGTTGAAAATAAATTGCCAAACGTTGGTTCAATATCCTGATTAATTTTTTTAAGAACAGTACGGATTCTTTTTCGATTATTTAACCGAATTTCCACCCTCAGTACCTCAAAAGGAGGGCTTTTTCTTTGTTTGAGCTTAACTGTATGAAAAAAATCACGCTGAGGAGCTTTGTCATTGTCAACGCTTTTCTTTGGGCTGATATTTGCTTTTGCTAGATCTTTCATCTTGTCATAAAAAATTATTTCAAAAGTGTTGGTGCGGTAGCTAAGACTATGACCTTCGTTTCTGTAATCTGCTTGATTTGCATCAAAAACTTTACTGATGTTTGCTCTTCTAATTTCATCCATATAGGTGAAAGGAAATGAATAATCAGTTAAGACAAAATTTTTCCCATAATCAATTTTTGAAACAAGAGAGGTTGAAAGCTGTTCTAGCTCAATCTTCACTCCCATTTCTAGCAATGTGTCTTGGAGCCTATGAAGCACCTTGATAAAATCATCTTCGGAGACTTCATCAAGATTGTTGCCAAACATGAGCTTAGGAATTGAAAATTTGATATATAGGGTTCTTTGTATGCCCATAGGTCTAACGTGCTTATAGAGTGTTAGGTTGGGTCTATATTCTCCTTCTATTTGTTTGTAGTTTTGTACTGATCTTTGATATTGCTTGAAAGAAGCAAGCACAAATTTTGCATTAGGAGTAAATTTTTCAGGATCAATAATTTGGAAGTCAGGATAGTTAATCACTAACACTATGGTATCTATCATTGTTATTGCTCATTACTTTTTCGTACTTATTTATAATCACTTGTTCTAATTCTTGGCTTTTGTCTCTATTGATTGGGTGATAAATGTTGATTGATGTGTTTGCCAATTTTTTCGTGGGGAAGGTGAGTCTGTAGCCACCTTCAAGCTTGGTATAAATACCAATTGATCCAAGGTAAAGCCACTCATCAATTACGCAGCTGGCAAAGGCAATTAAGCCATTATTGGGTTTAACTGGAGTAATTTCTACTTCGTTAATTATCATGACTTCTTTCTGGGTAATACTTATCTCGATACTCTAAATCTTCTTTCTTTAGTCGTTGATCTATTTGAGAAAGTAATTCAAAGAAGGTAATGAGGTTATTTAATTCGTCTTTTTGGGAGAGGGGATTTTCTGTAGAAGAACAGTCAGCATCATTTGGATGTGAAGAATGTTGTTCGCTAGTAGTCGCTACGTTTTGTGTAAGCATTGCACCAAGATTTCGTTACTTGTCTTCTTGGTGTATCAAAAAAAGCCACTAAGAAGAGAATAATTCTCAATCTTATTTGGCTTCTTTATGTCTTATTATGGCTAATTCGCCCGCTCGACTTCTTTAATCCCAACTGAGTAATATAAATATATCACTGCAAAATAGATTGGTAAATAGGCAAAAAACGTGTATTTTGTTACACAAATATCAGATGCACATAAGAAAATTTTCTCATTCCTCCCGACTCCTCATTAGAGTTAGAGCGTCAGCCAACAACTCAGGAGAAATGTTTGAAAAGTTGTTTTGACTGCTATCTACTAGTGGTTCTTTCTCTCTCATTCCATGACTTGCTTTGAGTAAAAACATGGAGAATCTAGTGTTGTAGTTACCTTGAAGACCATTGGTGATAAGTAGCTCTCTCTGTGCATCTCTGAGATTATCCATAGTCTGCGAAAAATCAGGATATAGCTTCTCCCAGTCATAAAGAGTCCTAGTTCCCAGCTTTAGTTTGGCAGAAAGACCCTCAATTGTTGGAAAAACACCCTCTTTTAGACACTTGTTTGTGTAAGTAGTTGCAGCAGGGGGGATTTTGGGGCTATATTTAGTTGGTCGTCCTCTTTTCATACTCTAAGTATAGTTACTCAAGACGGGATTTGTGTCTTTTTGTAGGCATGTAATCATTACACAAGAGCTATTTAGCTATCTTTCTAATCAAAAGTGGTCAACTATACTCTATAATGAGGGTAAGTTTTAATAATTAAAGATGTAAAGAAGTAGTAAACATAATGCCAGAAGCTAATGCCAGAATTAAAATCAACAAATTACTTGAAAAATCAGGTTGGAGATTAGTTGATTCTGATGAGGGTAAGGCTAGCGTTACTGTTGAAGATCATCTAATAGTATCTCCAAATAAAGAAACAGACACACTGGGTGAAGATTTTGAAAAAGCTAAGGGTGGTTTTATTGACTACTTGCTGTGGGGACAAAATAAAAAACCACTATGTGTATTAGAAGCAAAAAGAAGTTCTATTCATCCTTTAGATGCTAAAGAACAAGCAAGAACATACGCTAATTCTATAGGGGTAAAGTATGTGATTTTATCCAATGGAGAGTTGCATTACTTTTGGGATATTGAGGTCGGAAATCCTGAAAAAATATATCATTTTCCAAATCAAGAATCATTAGAAAAAAATGTTTCTGCTACTAAGGATACAAATGCTCTGGTTAATGAGGTAGTTGGAGATGACTACATTGCTTTAACACAGATGCCAGACTATCAACTTGACCCTCGTTGGAAAACAGAGGAAGGAAAGAAAGAGTTGATGGAGAATGAAGGGCTTAGATTTTTAAGGTATTACCAAAAAGAAGCTATAGAATCATTGCAACAAGCTATTGCAAAAGGTAAGAAGAGGTTTTTATTTGAGATGGCTACTGGTACTGGAAAAACACTGACTAGTGCAGCACTTATTAAGTTATTTATTAAAACAAAGAATGCTTCAAGAGTATTGTTTCTTGTGGACAGATTAGAGCTTGAAAATCAGGCAGAGAAAAACTTTAGGGAATACTTGAGCCCAGATATTACAACTGTGGTTTATAAGCAAAATAAAAATAGTTGGAGTAGAGCTGAGGTAGTTGTGACAACTATTCAAAGCATAATGCATGACAATAAGTTTGAAGACTTATTTAGTCCGACAGACTTTGACTTAATTATTTCAGACGAGGCTCATAGGGCTATTTCTGGAGAGGGTTTAAGTAGAAATGTTTTTGATTATTTCACTGGTTACAAACTTGGTTTGACTGCGACCCCAAAAGATTATTTGAAAAATTTAACAGATAAAGATCTGTCTGAAAAAGATCAGAGAGAGCTTGAGAGAAGAACTTTATTTTCTACATACGAAACCTTTGGTTGTAATAGTGGAGATCCAACATTTAGATATGATCTTTTAAGAGGTGTTAATGATGGATTTTTGATCAATCCCTACGTATTAGATTGTAGAACTAAGATTACGGCTCAATTGCTTTCAGATGATGGATATGCAGCAGCTAGTGAAAAACAAACAGAAGAAGCGGAGGAAGAGGTCTATTTTGCAAAGGATTTTGAGAAAAACTTTTTTAGTCCTAAAACAAATCAGCAATTTGCAGAAACATTTTTTGCCAATGCACAGAGAGATTCCGTTAGTGGAGAAATAGGAAAGACACTTATATTTTGTGTGAGTCAAAGTCACGCCAGAAAAATGGCTCAGATATTAAATCAAATGGCTCATGAGCTATACCCTGGTAAATATAATTCTGATTTTGCACTTCAAATAACATCTAGTGTAAAAGATGCTCAGCCATTCACTATTAGATTTGCTAACAATAATCTTAATGGTAGAACGGCTTTTTTACCTGGATATAAATCAAGTAAAACAAGAGTCTGCATAACAGTGGGCATGATGACTACTGGCTATGATTGTTCAGATATTTTGAACATTTGTTTAATGAGACCGATATTTTCTCCACAAGATTTTGTTCAGATAAAGGGCAGGGGCACCAGAAAACACCTATTTTCTTATAAGAAAAAGTTAAATGGAACTGAGGTGGCTGAGCAAAAACCAAAGGAAGAGTTCTACTTATTTGATTATTTTGCCAACTGCGAATACTTTGAGGATAAGTTTCCTTATGACGAAGTTATTGATTTACCAAAACAAAGAGAAAAACTAATTCCGACTGGTTCTGATCCAGGTGTTTCTTATCCACTTCCAGACGGTCAAAAAGGGTTTACTCGGTATGGTCTGGATCCATTACAAGGTATAAAAGGACTCAAATTAAGTGATGGTGGAATGAGAATAGATAGAGAGCTTTATCAGGCTGTTCAGCGAAAGAAGCAAGATCATGAAGAGCAGATTAAAAAATCTGATAAATTATGGAGTAAGTTTTCAAGCATTAACCTTATTCCAAAAGAAATTATTGATCAGGTCGAAGATATTTTTTATCTTTGCACACTCAACGAATCAATACTCAGTGATTTTAGTGCTAAAGAATTTTCCAACTATTCTAGTGATGCGGAGTTGTTTAATAGTCTGAATACTATTGGTGCAAAATGGATAGAAAATATAACTCATTTCTTAAATAAAGAATAATAGAAAGAAAACTATGCTTAATTCGGCTACAAAGAGAAAAATTGACAATGCTAGAGATATTTTGGTTGGTAAAATTCCTATGCCAACTACTCAGGTGGAACAGATAACTTTAGCTCTTATTTATAAATTCATGTCTGACATAGATAAGAAGTCAAAGGCTTTAGGTGATACCAGCGGTTTTTTTGCAAATGGTTTTGAGAAATATGCTTGGGATAATTTGATGGACAAATCTCTTTCAGCAAGAGATAGAGTCCAGCTTTATAGTGAAGGTTTGGAGAAGATGAGTAAAAATCCTCACTTACCTCAGTTATTTAGAGATATTTTTAAGAATGCTTTTTTACCATTCAGATCACCCGAAACTCTCAAGTTATTTTTAGAACAAATTGACGAGTTTGAATATGATCATAGTGAGGAACTTGGCAATGCATTTGAATACCTGCTCTCAGTAATGGGGAGTCAAGGTGATGCTGGTCAATTCAGAACACCAAGACATATTATTGATTTTATTGTAAAAGTTGTTGATCCATCAAAAACAGACTCTATTCTTGATCCCGCATGTGGAACAGCTGGTTTTTTGATTTCAGCATACAAGCATATTAAAGAAAAGGACTTAACAGCAGAAGAGCAGAAGAAGTTAACAGACAATTTTGTTGGCTATGACATTTCTCAAGATATGCAGCGTTTAGCAATGGTCAATATGTATTTACATCATTTTCCCAATCCTCATGTTTTTGAATATGATACGTTATCTAGTGAGGATAGGTGGGATGATGACTTTGATGTCATATTAGCTAATCCGCCATTTATGACTCCAACTGGGGGAATTAAGCCCCACTCCAAGTTTTCTGTTCAAACTACAAGAGCCGAAGCACTTTTTACTAGTTATATTATGGATCACTTAAATGAGAACGGGAAAGCTGGTGTTATTGTTCCTGAGGGCATTATTTTCAAATCTGATAATGCCTATAAATCTCTTAGAAAGATGATGATAGACAATAAATACCTTTGGGCTGTAGTTTCTCTTCCGGCAGGAGTCTTCAATCCTTATTCTGGTGTGAAAACAAGTATCTTGTTTTTAGATAAAAAGATTTCAAAAAAAACAGATAAAGTTTTATTAATCAAAATAAATAACGATGGTTTTGACTTGGGTGCTCAACGCAGGTTAATCAAGAAGAATGATCTGATTGAAGCAATTAATATAATAAAAAAATATAAAAAGGGCTTGAATAATGGTGAGGATACCAACTTAAATGATAACCAATTAGCTCTCCTAGTTGATAAAAAAGAATTTAAGGAAAAAGATTATAGTCTTAGTAGTGAGCTGTATGAGGCAGAAGTCAGCGATCGTTTCTCAAAATTTGATTTTGTAGAAATTAATTCTCATATAAATACAATTTCTCCCCCAAAAAAAATTAAGAAGACTGATTTTTTACAAAGGGGTTTATATCCAATTATTGATCAATCACAAAACGATATTGCTGGTTTCACCAATGACAGTACTGCGTTATTAGAAGTAAGCAGTCCGCTAGTAATCTTTGGGGATCATACATGTATCGTTAAATATATTGAAAATAGTTTTGCTCAAGGTGCTGATGGAATCAAGATAATAAGTTCTAGTGAAAATTTATTACCAAAATATCTTTATTATGTTTTGAAATACAAACCTCTTAAATCGAATGGTTACCAGCGTCATTTTTCAAAACTAAAGAGATACAAGATTCCCCTCCCTTCATTGCTAATTCAGCAAGAAATAATTGAAGAATTTGATAGTTACCAAAAGATCATTGATGGAGCTAAGCAGGTGGTCAATAATTATCAACCAACCTTTGGAATTGAGAATGATTGGAAATTAGTAAAGTTTTCAGAAGCACCTTTAGACATAATTGACGGTGATAGAGGTGTAAACTATCCTAAAAAAACTGAGTTTACGAATGATGGTTACTGCTTATTTTTGAACACAAAAAATGTTAGATCAGATGGGTTTTTATTTGATAATCTTGAATTTATAAACAGGGAAAGAGATGAGAAGCTAAGAAAGGGTAAGTTAAATAGAAATGATGTTGTTATTACAACAAGGGGAACCATTGGTAACGTCGGTTGGTATTCATATGAAGTTCCATACAAACACATTAGAATTAATTCTGGAATGATAATTCTGCGTACAGATGCTAAGGAATTAAATCCTGAATATCTTTTTTATTTTTTACAGAGTGAGTTTTTTAAAAAACAGGTTGATAAAATGTCATCTGGAGCAGCACAGCCACAACTTCCCATAAGGACATTAAAAGAAATTATTGTTGCAATGCCATCTCTAAGCACTCAATCAAAAGTTGTTGAAGATATTAAGAGCGATAGTTCACTTGTAAAATCAACTCAACTTCTTATTGAAAAATTTGAATATAAAATCAAATTGCGTATCGATGAGATCTGGGGAAAATAAGCATGAAGCCACTTTCTAAATCTGACTACATGCTTTTTCTTCGTCATCCAGCATGGCTGTGGTTGAAGAAGTTTGAAAAACATAAGCTCCCACCCGTTGATGATAACTTACAAGCTATGTTCGATGCTGGCAATGAGTTTGAGAGCTATGCTAATAGGCTTTTTCCTGATGCAGTAAAACTAGGGTTCAATAACTACAGCGAGTATCAATCTTTGACATACAGGACTGAGCAAGAAATAATTAGAGGCACTAAGATTATCTTACAAGGAAGATTGGAAGCCGATGGAATTACCTGTATTTTTGATGTTTTGATTAGAGTTGGTGATAAAGAGTTTGACCTGATTGAAATCAAAGCTAGTACAAAATCTAAGCCAGAACATGAATATGATTTAGCTTTTCAAATGTTGGTTTTAGAGAAGGCTGGTTATTCAGTGAGGAACATTTCTGTTATTCATGCCAACAAAGAATATGTGAGAGAAGGTGAGATTGATCCTGTGGGAATTACTTCTATTACTGATGTAACAATGGAGGTTAAAGCCCTAAAGAGCACTACAGAACAGCAGTTAATAGAAGCTTTCAAGTTATTGAGTAGTGGAGAATGCCCAGATTTATCTCCAAGATATGTAAATAGAATAGGTGTTCCTAAAGTTAGGTGGTTTGAGGATTGGATGGAGATATTCACTACCTTGAAGCCCAATGATGATCCTTACAATGTTTACAAAATAAGTTATCCAAACGCTGAGCAGATAGGAAAGTTAGAAGATGCTGGTATTACACAACTAGCTGATATTCCAGAAGATATTGCTCTTAGAGCTAAGCAGATCGCACAGATACAAACAACGAAGACTAATAAAAGGATATTAGAGTTGGATAAAATAAAAGATTTTCTTGATACTTTCCATTATCCTCTCTATTTCTTTGATTATGAAACTTTTTCTTCGGTGATTCCTCAGTTTGATCTGTGTAAGCCTTACACGGATTATCCATTTCAATACTCGCTTCATGTTTTGGATTCACCTGATGCTGAGCTTAGACATGTAGAATATCTTCATGCCGATAAGACAAATCCTATGCCAGGTTTACTAAAACAGTTAAATAATGATATTGGTGATAGCGGCACTGTTCTCACTTGGAATATGAGTTATGAAAAGGGTTGCAATGATCGTATGGCTGCTTTGTATCCAGAACATGCTGATTTTTTGTCTCAGCTTAACGAACGGATTGATGATTTGATGATTCCTTTTTCTAAGATGTGGTTTTTTGATAAGGATTTCTTTGGTAGTGCATCCGTAAAGAAGGTTATGCCAGTTTTAGCTCCTGAGCTTAGTTACAAAGAACTAAATGTTGGAGATGGTTTATTAGCTAGAAGGATGTGGACTCAGACGGTCTTAGAGGGCAGACATGAGGCTAATAGAGATGAAATTATGGATGATTTAAGTAAATACTGCACCTTAGATACTTTTGCGATGGTTAGGATTTATGAGGAGTTAAAAAAGTTGGTTGAAAATTAACATATGTCAAATAAAAATAAAAAGAAAATTGTTGATCTTGGAGTAGAAACTGGAGTTGGTCTTGCAGGAGCGGGGGCAGGATTTGCTATAGCTGGTCCCATCGGTGCTTTATTAGGTCCTGCAATTAGCCCAGTAGTTTCTGATTTTTTGAAGAGGGCATTAACTAAAAGAGAGAAAGACAAGATTGAGAAAGTAGCAATAATGGCTATTCAGTCAATCAATGAAAAAATATCAAAAGGGTCTAAGCCAAAATTTGATACAAAAAAGAAAAAGGATAAGGCAAAAGAATTATTTGAGGGAGTTCTTCTAAATGCTAGAGATACTTATGAAGAGAAAAAGCTGCCTTTAATCGCAAATATATTTGCAGTTGCTCCTTTTACAAATTCACCTGTAGAAAATTTAATACAGGCTTTATCTATAGCTGAGAGATTAACGTATAGACAATTATGTATTTTGACGATAGTTGGTAATAATGGCTATGCAAACAGTCCAATTTTAAGTGATAAGCAATTTAAGGAACAGCATGTTGATAAGGCTCATGACGAATTTAGAGATGGTATTTATTACGATATTCTTCTAATGATAAACCAAGGAATTCTGGTGCAGATGGAATCAGATTTCAGTCATATTTCAGGGATGGTTGTTATAGCAGACATAATACCTCAAAGGCTTAGGTTGTATGCCTTAGGAAGATTGATGTTTAATGCAATGATGCTAGATTCGATTGAAGAAAAAGATTTAACAGAGATTAGAGAAATTCTAAAATAATTCTCATTATCTCCATCTAAGCAAGTCTATTGCTTTACTCCTCGCTGGTACCATCGGGAGTCCCAAAGGTTTTTTAATGAGTGTCCCCGTGGGGTTGTGGTGCGTTGACATATGCACACGCTTCGGACGGGTGCTGGGGGCACCCGCCTTGCGTGTAGGCATTACACAACGTTGTAATTAGTACTGGATTTCACTAATAAATGAGCTAATTCTTGGGTAAAATGATTTATTTCCTCGAGTGAATAGGATAAGGACTGATCTTTGTATCCGTTCCGTAACGAGTCCTGTAGGGGGAGCAAAGTATGAAAAGACCCAATGGGGTCTTTTTTTTAAGGTATTGAGTAATTTAGAATATAGTTGTAATGTTTATAGATACATAATAATTAAAGGGAGATAATCATGGTTACAGGATATTGCGTTAAATGTAAGAAAAAAGGTGTTGAGTTAACTACACCAGGAATTCACAAAACTAAAAAAGGTGGCTTTATGGCTAAAGGAAAGCATGAAGAGTGTGGAACAACTGTTTGTGCAATGATGTCTAAAGACAATGCCCAAAAAGCATTAGAAGATGGTGCAACAAAAGAGTACTAATATTTATTTATAAAACTTTTTTTTAAACTACTCTATTATTTATTGAGTAGTCCCTAAGTTTATCCATGACGGAGAACTTTGTTTAAAAAGACCCAATTGGGTCTTTTTTTATTTCTTTAATCCAAGATTTATTCCAGACTTTATTATTACTCCACAAACCGTTATTAAAAGTAATAAAAAATATATCAGCCCACTTGCATCTGATTGAATTGAAGGAAATATGTAATGAGAGAAATTATAAGTGGTATGGAATATCATCATTAGAAAAAGATTCTTATTTGTATTGTTATATATCCACGTAAAAAGAATTGAAATAAGAGTGGTGGATAGGATAAGACCCCAAATTGGTCTGTTGTAATAAAAACCTTGCTCAGGAATAAAAAATAAAGGGAGATGCCATAGTCCCCAAATTAGTCCAGTAATAATACTGGCAAAGAGAGGATTAATTTTTGTTTGGAGTGAGTTTTGCAGTATCCCTCTCCATCCATGTTCTTCTTGTAGCGGTCCAGAAGAAACAAAAATAATTAAAAAGACTATTGGAAGAATGAAAATAGAATAAGGTTCATCTAATTTTGGAATTGGTTGGTTGGTAATGTACAGATATAAGAGTGGCAGTCCAATCATGAGGGGGAAAAGAAAGAGGGTTGGTAATAACCATTTCTTATTAAAATTCAGATTAAAAGTTTGTTTGAAAAGTTTTATTAATCCTTTTTTCCTTTTAATTATTATGGTGGTGATTAAAGCTGAAACTAATGGTCCCCATGCTCCATAGTTTGAGAATTGTGATAACCAAATGAGAAGTGGGTGCGTAATACTAGTGCTATTTAGTAGTGCATCTGGAATCCAAAGAGCCCATGAAAAAATAAAGGTAATAATTAAATATAAGATAACCATGAATCAAGTGTATCAAAGCCCTTGAGTATTTGTAAGTATTTTTTCACTTTATCACCAGTTGTTATCCGTTTCTTTCTAAGCTATTCTATTGATTCATATTTAATTAATGAGAGATCATATGGAATATCGCAAGCTTGGACAAACAAATGAAGAAGTCAGTGTTATCTGTTTAGGTACTATGAATTGGGGAGAACAAAATACTGAGGTTGAAGCTCATCAACAAATGGATTATTCAGTTACACAAGGGATAAATTTCTTTGATACTGCTGAAATATATGCAGTTCCTCCAAATAAAAATTCTTATGGAAAAACTGAAGAATTTATTGGCTCTTGGTTTAAGAAGAGTGGGAAGAGGGATGATATTTTCTTAGCTTCTAAAGTTGTTAGTAGATCTGATAGATATTATGCTCGTGGAGGTGATGAACCTCGGGTAAATAAAGAGCAAATAAAGTATGCAATTGAAGGTAGTTTAAAACGACTTGGAGTTAATCATATTGACCTATATCAAGTCCACTGGCCTGATCGTAAGACTAATTTCTTTGGTCCTCGTGGATATACTCATGATGCCAATGATGTTGCAGTAGAGATAGAGGAAACTCTTGAAGCAATGCAGGAATTAGTCAAAGAAGGAAAGATTCGTTATGTCGGTGTTTCAAATGAAAGACCATGGGGAATAATGGAGTACTTAAGATTATCCAGAGAAAAAGACTTACCTAGGATTGCTAGTATTCAAAATCCTTACAGTTTAATTATGCGTGGGTATGAAACTGGAATGGCAGAGATGAGTATTAGAGAAAAGGTAAGTTTGCTTGTATATTCTCCATTAGCGATGGGAGTTTTGACAGGTAAATATCTAGGCGGAAAGATGCCAAAAGATTCTCGTTTTGATTATAGTAAGAGAAACAATGATCACTACAATCCAGAACATGCCCAACCAGCTATTAGGGAGTATGTGGAGCTAGCAAAGAAACATGGCTTAGACCCTGCTCAAATGGCTTTAGCTTTTGTGAATAGTCGTGATTTTGTGACAAGTAATATTATTGGTGCAAGAACAATGGAGCAACTAAAGATAGATATTGCTAGCATAGATATTAAATTATCTGATGAAGTAATTGCTGGGATTGAGGATATTCACTTAAGAATGCCTGATCCAATTTCTTAATTAAAATTATATCTCAACAACAAATCCACCCATCTTCTTAATGAAGTAAGTATCATGAGAGATATATAAAATAGCACCATCATAGTCAACCAATGCATTCTCAAGTTCTTCAATTGAGGGTAAGTCTAAGTGGTTAGTAGGCTCATCAAGGATTAATAAGTTTGGTTCATTTATTAACATTTTAATAATTTGAAAACGGGCTTTTTGACCACCTGATAAGTTTTTTATTTTTTGATTAGCATCTTGGATAGGATTAAATAAATACTGTGACATTAGACTCATTATTTTTTGATCAGTAACAGGAATATTTTTTTCTTGATAGCTTATTGCAATTGCATCAGAAAGAGTTAGATTTAAGTATTTTTTATCTATCTCTTGCTGGTATTCACCAATTCTTAAATCATTTGATTGTGTTATTTTTCCATTTAAGATTTTTGCAACAGGTTGTTTATTATCTGCTAGAGAAAGAATTGTTTTTACTAGAGTACTTTTACCTGCTCCATTTTTACCTTTAATATAGACACGGTCGTTATCTCTGAGTGAAAAATTTACATCTTTAAAAACAGGTTGTTCATACCCCAGAGATAGATCTCTGACTAATATTCTTTCAATACCATGTTCTCTATTAGAGACCATTTTAATGACAATATTTTTTTCTTTAAATTTATCGTAGGAATCAACTACTTTTTTATCTAAATTCTCAACTGAGTCTTGGTCTATCCAGAATGATGGTTTAACTGTTTCTGCTTTGAGCTTTTCATAGTCACGCAGCCAATGATCATAACGTATTTTCCATGCTTTGCTTTTGGCACGCATTCTTAAACCCCATTGCATTTTTTTCTTGGCTTCTTTGAGTCTATTTAATTGACTGGTGTAGTTTTTGACAGAGCTTAACGTATTTGAAGAGTTCAATTGAATATAGTGATCATAGTTACCTTTATATGTATCAAGCTTTTTATCTTTTATTTCAATAATCTTATTTACGTACTTGAGGACATCTCTGTCATGAGTAACTACAATCACAGTTTGTTTAAGTTTTCTCATCCAAGAGATAAATCTTTCTTTACCAAGATAGTCTAAATGGTTTGTTGGTTCATCAATTAACAATAAGTCTGCTTGAGAGAACATCATTCTAGTCATTTCTACGTACCTTTTTTGACCACCAGAAAGATGTGATAAAGGTTTGATAGATAAATCATTAGGGATATTAAAATCAGACAGGGTACTAAGGATAGCAGTTTCAAGATTAAAGAATTTATGTTCTGTAAATTTTTCTAAAATTTCTAAATATCTATTTACGTTTGTATTTTTCCCTGCTTCAAAATCTTCAAGAATTTTTTTATATTTATGATAGTTGGGGACACTATTAATGATGTATTCCAAAGGTGTCTGTTCAGAGTGCTCAATATGTTCTTGTTTGGTTAAAGTAATATTAATTCCTTTTGGAGTGATAATATTCCCTTCGTAGTCATGGTCTTCACCACTTAGTATTTTCAGTAGAGTAGTCTTACCATGACCATTTCGACCAATTAAAGCAACTTTCTCACCAGGCATGATAGAGAAAGATATATCTTTGAAAAGATAGTTAGCACCAATGGCTTTGGAAAGGTTAGTAGCATCAATTAGCATGAAGTAGTGATTATACCTTACAAAGCACTAAAATTTACCCTTTTTTAATTTTTGTTATAATTATTTCATATGACACATAAAAATCATGAAAATTATGATCCTGCATCTATAGAGTTAATTAATCAATTAAAGAAGTTAGAAATAGAAATGAGTGATTCCTTATTAATGATAGTTAAAGAACTAGATGTTACAGAGTCTGATGAAATGATTAGTTTACGAGAAAGTTTTGCTAAAAATATAAATCCAGATGATGAAACCACAAAGAAACTAGCTGATCAATATTTTAGATTAAGTCAAGAAATGACTAAAGATGATAAAAGACCTGAAGCTATTTTAGCTGCAAATATTCTTTTGGTTGTTTTTAACTTACCTAGACAAAATCAGAGTATTGTTAGTGATTTTACTGAGGCTTTCTATAATGCCGTCGAAATAGCTGAAATGATAGACAGCCCAATCACTAATAGATCTTTAGATGTACTAAATAAAATCTCTTAATTAATCAAAGAAAGTCAAATAAAATAAAAAACCCCCGAAGGGGTTTTTTAATAATAAATATTTTATTAATTTCTTATTTAAAGAATAAATTAGATTTATTCAGTTTCTACTGCAGTAGCAATAATTTCAGCTACAGTTTTAACTTTAGCTTTTTTTACTTTAGGAGTTTCTTCACTGACTTTACTAGCTTTAGCTTTCTTAGTAACTTTCTTAGCTTCTTTAGAAGATAAGAGTTCAATAAGTTGGTCTAACTTAGCATTAACTGCTTTGAATTCTTCTTTATAGCTAACTTGTGGACGATCATTTCTAGGTTTGAAATCATTTCCTCTAGAATTAGATCTTCTATCGTTGTAGTTATCATTACTTCTTCTATCACCTGAGTTGTTGTCATTGCCTCTTTTTTCGAAACAATCACTACAATATACTGGCTTACCTGATCTAGGGAAGAAAGGGATTTTACAGTTGTTATTACATTCTGCACAAACTGCATCATGCATTTCACTTTGACGTGAGTCTCTTGATCCAAAGTCGGATCTTCCTGAGCTTCTTCTATCTGATCTTTGGCCACCTCTACGGTCACCACCTCTGTTGTTGTTATAGTTGTTCATATTTTTTTGTTCTAAACCTAATTTAGTTTAAGGACTGATTATAACAGGTTAAGTGTCTTATAACAATGGTCTATAGGAGATAGTAGTGGGTCAAAAGGTTATTTTTTGAAAAAAATATTGATTTTGTTTTTTAAAATGTCAATATTTTGTCCATTTTCTGCAGAGACAGTCTCAATTGATAATAAAGTATCTTTGATAAAGTGTTCTTTTATTTTACTTTTCAGTTCTAATAATTTTTCCTTTGTAATTAAATCAATTTTATTTAATACAAATATTCTGGGTTGATTTGCCTTTAAACTTTTTAAAATATTTTCTACAACATCAATCTTTTCTAATATTTCAGGATCACTGGCATCAATGACATGAAGAAGGAGCTTAGCTTCTAATGATTCTAAGAGAGTGGACTTAAATGAGTCAATCAAGACTGGAGGAAGATTACTGATAAAACCAATAGTATCAGAGACTAAAATAGGTTGTTTAAAATTAGGAGATTTTAATTTACCTACGACTGTATCAAGTGTAGTAAATAAACCTTTATTCATTTCCTTTTCTTTACCAGTTAGGGTATTAAAGAGAGTAGTCTTCCCAGCACTGGTATAACCAACAAGTGCTACGGGACCAATACCCATCTCATTTCTTTTTCTGACCCTGTTGTGTTTTTGTTTAATTAGTTTTTTTAGCTCTTTTTTAATTTTTTGTTGATCTATTTTTATTTGCCTTCTCTCAAATTCAATGTTTGTTTCACCTTTTCCACGGGTACCAACTCCACCACCTTGGCGTGATAGCTCTGTTTTTCCTAGACCATATATCCTTGGTCCCATATGGGTAGCTCTGGCTAGTTTGATCTGGAGTTTTGACTCAACTGTAGTAGCATGTTGGTCAAAGATGTTGAGAATTAAATCAATTCTGTCCCAAACCATAATTTTAGTTGAGACTTCCCAGAGTTCTTTTTCTACACGGAATAGTTGCCCACTTTTAACCATTCCATTTATTACGACAACATCTATTCCTTCTTCATCACAAAGTTTTTTTAGTTCTTCTACCTTACCTGCCCCAATATAGAAATTAGGGTGAGGATGGTCAAGATTTTGAATCATTCTAGTAACAACCCTACCCCCATAGGTATCAATTAGCTGTTGAGTTTCTCTTAATTCAATTTCTAAATCAATTTTCTTTGATTTTTTTGGAATAACCTGAATTATTAAAAACTTAGGCTGTGTTATTTTCTTATCTTGTCTCATGAATAAATCATATCACTTTGAATCTTATTTAGGTCTTCTTGGCATGTGAATCTTAGTAGATCTAAGGTTTCTTTGGGTTCCTGTCGCTTTAAATTGACCTAGCTGACGAAGGAAGTTATCAGGAACTACTCTAGCCTTTGTTATCATTGGTTTCTTTTTTTTCTTGGATTTTTGTTTTGGCATATTTTTTTATCTATATTTATTATACTGCCTAATCAGTTATTTTTGTTTGCATTTGTATTTTCAGTACCATAAAATAAGTTTATAGAAGTTTGTGTTAGGGAGAGACCTTATTATGAATACTAAAAATATTTCTGTACTAACTCTAATCATCGTAGGTATCTATTTTCTAATATTTCATTCTGCTCCATTTCCAATGAGTCATGATGCCATTGGTTTACCCCCCTTACACATTATTCACGCTGGATTTGGATTTATTTTATTATTAATTGCAGGATATATATGGAAAAAGAAATAATCACCACAGCCAATGTTACATGTCCTTCGTGTGAGCATGTACAAACAGCAGAAATGCCCATTGATGCTTGTCAGCATTTCTTTATTTGTCAAAAATGTGAAGAAAACTTAAATCCTAAGGATGGGGATTGTTGTATTTTTTGTTCATATGGAGATAGTAAGTGTCCACCAAGACAGCGTGAGTTACCAAGTAATGAGCAACAGCAACAGAATGCACAAGAGTCTGCGGATGAAAATGATTAGAAAAATGAAAATTAAGAAGCTATTTTCTATTTTTATATTTGGTTTAATTTTTGTATTTTTGATGTCATATTTTTTTAGAATGAGGGGATTAGTAAACAATAAGTCAATTTCACAACAGCAGAGTCAAATTATTTCAGGAGCATTTGATCCTGAGAAAGTTAAGAGTGATGAAGAGTGGAAAGAAATACTTACCCCAGTTCAGTTTCATATTTTGAGAGAAGCAGGAACAGAAGTCCCCTATACTGGTCCATTAAATAGTGAAAGAAGAGCAGGGACTTACTTTAGTGTTGGTTGTGATAAACCCCTCTTTAGGTCAGAACAGAAATACGACTCAAAAACTGGTTGGCCAAGCTTTTGGGCACCTATTAACGATGAAGCTTTGGTCTTGAGAAAAGAAACTGCCTTAGGAGATAACAGAATTGAAGTTTTGGATACGTGTGGTGGTCATTTAGGACATGTTTTTGATGATGGTCCAGAACCAACTGGTAAACGTTATTGTATGAATTCTGTTGCTTTAAGGTTTGTACCTGATAGCATTGAATTAGATTAATACCTCAAAAAATATTAGATATTTCTATTGAGAAAGATAACTTATATCTGGTAGAGTTAATTATATGGTTATGCCTCAACACAAAGTATATAAAGGGATTCACTACGTTTCTGATAAGAAACTAAAGTGGAAAAGAGAAAAACAGGGAACTGGTTTTAGATTTTTAGATAATGATGATAATAGATTGACTGATCAGGAGATTACACGAATAAGAGGCTTGTCGATTCCTCCCGCCTGGATAAATGTCCAGATATGCCCTGATGAAAAAGGTCACATCCAAGCCATTGGTTATGATTCTAAAGACCGCAAACAATATATTTATCACCCCCAATGGATCTTATATAACCAAGAAAATAAGTTTGATAGCATGGTTCAGTTTGGTGAGGTCTTGCCAACTTTGAGAGAAGAAGTTGCAGCAAATATGAGACAACATAAGCTAACCAAAGACAGAGTCTTAGCAACAATAGTTTGGTTACTTGAACACACTTTTATCCGTATTGGTAACAAAGTATATGAGAAAGATAATAAATCATACGGTCTCACAACACTAAGAGAAAAGCACGTTGAAGTAGATGGAAATAAGATTAAGTTTAGTTTTAAGGGTAAAAGCGGAGTTCATCATCACCATGATATAAAACACCCCAGGGTAGTTCAAACTATTAAACAATGCATTGAGCTACCTGGATACAAAGTTTTTCACTATTTTGATGAGGATGATAACCTTCAAGTTGTTGACTCAAAAGATGTTAATGAATATTTACAAAAAGTAACAGGAGAGGCTCTCTCTGCAAAAGACTTTAGAACATGGGGAGGAACCACTTTAGCTGGTGATACATTAAGTAATTTAGGTAGTTTTAGTGAGGAAATAACTTTGAAAGATGCTTTTTCTCATACTGTTGATGAAGTTTCAAGTCACTTAGGAAATACCCCTGGTGTTTGTCGCAAGTATTATATTCATCCAAAGATATTTTCTAGTTATGAAAAAAATAAGTTAGTTGCCCATTTTGAAGAAATATATAAAAACTATAGACAAAAACCAGGCAAACTATCTCCTAGTGAGAGAGCTGTTTGGACTTTAATTCAAAAGTAAAATTAGTTCCAGATGTTACTAATTGATTGATCAACCTCACAGATACATTGATCAGCACTGAGCGAATTGTGATTATATCTTCTAAAGTTTCCATTGATCTGACTACAATCAGCAATACAGGCATTTTGCCCTGATTGATATAGTTGTCCTTTATATTGCTTAAGGAAGAAAAATCCTACTATTGCTGCAATTATGCCAGCAGTAATTATTAGCTCTTGGCCATGACGGCTTGAATTAAGTAATTTCATATTAGGATTGATTGTACAGAAAAAAACAGACATTTAAAATAGTCTGTTTTAATTCACTCTAAATGTGTTAGTTGATGTTATTAACTTCAGGAGTAATTACAAGAACACTGTTCGAATAATTATAAAGTTTTATATACTTCATTTTGAGGATAAAGTATTTTTTTATCACAATTAAGAAACTGAAGGTAAGGACAAAAATAAGTATCAATAACAAATAAAGAAGTGGAATCTCTTGTCTTAGTAATTCTTTCTTTTTAATCTTTTTTTTGTGCATTACAGTTATTTTATTTATAACTCAAGTTTAGAGATTTCCATTGATGAGTGCAACATTGGGTTTTATACAGTTCTGTTTAGTGTTTAATTTTTCTAATAGAGAATATAATCATTGTTATCCACATTAAACTTC
>Ga0224496_10000305_pt1 | contig 35192 bp, 36 predicted proteins | sample SF_Jul11_sed_USG_2_FD_168127 | JGI IMG/M metagenome (GOLD analysis project Ga0224496, IMG submission 168127) | Sediment microbial communities from San Francisco Bay, California, United States - SF_Jul11_sed_USGS_8_1 | ecosystem: Environmental > Aquatic > Marine > Sediment | place: USA...
CCTCTGTCAGGTTGACGGACAACTTTGGGGTTTTCTCGGCGAAGCTCACAGTCTCCGCAAGCAACTCGCTGATTTCCTTCCGACCCGGCAGGGGCAGGTCTATGATCGTTATATCCTTTTCCAGTTCCATCGGTATCTTCATCGAAGGGGAGACAATAACGATAGTCTTCTGACTGCGGGAAAGATCCGCCACCACATCGCGCATCTTGCGGATCACCAGTTCTGTTTCCAGATACGGGTGAAAATCACGCAACATGAATATGGAAGACTCGGAGGTGTTTATGATCTTGCCGAGCATTTCCACCGCCCGGTTGGACGGGGTGTTGGCTGAGGAATTCATGGTGACGGACCATGAAACCAGCTTTTTCTTCATTCCATCCGCCAGTTTCCTGAGCAGGGCCTCCGCCCTCTCCTCCTCGTATGTGAGCAGATAGATCACCGGATAGCGTGACCTGATAAGAAGCTTCAACTCTTCTGCGATTTTCTCCATCATTCCCCTCTTATCGGTTAGGCGAGGCGGGCCATATGGCCTGGGCCGACGCTGTACCTAGATGATACATACAAATCAGGCTGGGGAAAACCGCAAATGTTGACATTGACGGCCAATGAGGCCCCTTAGAGTTCCAGAAACTCGAAATAGCTGTCGGCCAGCCTCTTTTCCGCTTCTCTGACGGAAAGAATGGCGTTGCAGATCACGAAACCCTTGTCAGATACCAGGACGAATTTGTCGCCTCTTATCGTCATGTCCGAGAAGAGCCAGGAATGATCGAAACGCCTCCGCCACAGCTCACCCCCGGCGCTGTCCAGCAGAGTCGCGGAGCCCTCCGCGCCGACCATGATTATCCGCTCCCCCTTGCGGTCCACGGCTGCGGAACTGACTTCGAAGTTCGTGGAGTATGTAAGCAGGTCGTCCTTGTCCACTTCGATGGCGACAAGCCCCCCCTCCCTGGCGGGCAGGAATATTTTCCGCCCCAGGCAAGTGACCTCCAGCTTTGCCACGTGTCTGCGCAAGTGATACTCCTTGCGCAGTTTCCAGTGTTTATCGAAGATTCCCACCCACCCCATAGCGCTGGCGACAAAAAGACCGCCAACCCGGCTGGCGAAACGCACATACGTGGCAGGTTCCCTGGTGTGCAGCAGCTTTGCGCGTTTACCCCTGGAATTGATGATCTGGATGGAGCCTTGAATCCCACCCACGGCCGCAGCCTGCCCCTTGGCCATACAAGCCAGTGTGAATGTATTCTTCATAATCCACAGGTCCCATTCCTCTTTCCCCTCCCGGTCCATTCGGATCAGGTAGTGGTTTTTGGTAAGGACATAAATCACGGCCCCATCCTCTGAGAGAACAATGGAATGGGGGGTGTAATCCACCTTCTTTTTCCATCGCAGTGTTCCATCCGCATTCAGATAGGCGATATTCCCCAAAAGATCGCCTAAAACCACTTCCCCGGCGTCATCCGCCTGACACATGCACTCCACCGGCGCGCCGTGGCTATATTCCCATTTTTTCAGTACTTTCATTCACACGTTGATGATTGGCGATTTTTTGAAGATCAGCGGTTCAGGATTAGTATATTATTGACTAAGTGGTCTGCGCAAATAAACTTCCCGCAGAGCGGGTTCACGAGGTGGCTGGCGATGTTCATCACATTCGAAGGAATAGAAGGTTGCGGCAAGAGCACCCAGATCAAGCTTTTGCATGACAAGCTATCGGCCTCCGGAGCGGATGTGGTGGCCACCCACGAACCGGGGGGCACCCATGCTGGAGCCGAAATACGCAAGATCCTGCTCCGCTCCGGCTCCGGCCCCATGGACCCGGTGACGGAGCTTCTGCTCTTCTCCGCCGCCCGCAGCGAACTGGTGAACGCTGTTATAATGCCGGCTATTTTGCAGGGCAGGCATGTGCTGTGCGACAGATTCCACGACTCCACCTTCGCCTACCAGGGGCATGCCAGGGGGGTGGACATTGAGGTGGTGCGCACCGTCACCCAGATTGCCACCGGTGGTCTTACGCCAGAGAGGACCATAGTGCTCGATCTGCCGGTGGAGGCGGGGCTGGACCGGGCCATGAGCCGCATGATGACCGTGAAGAATCCGGAGGCCAGATTCGAAGAGGAAGGGGTGCGGTTTCATAGCCTGGTGCGGGATGGGTTTCTGGCTATCGCCGCCGAGGATCCCGATCGTGTGAAAGTAGTGGACGCCACCGGCTCCGTGGAGGATGTGCAAGCCCTTATAGTTAAAGAGCTGAGGGATATTCTTCCACTGGGATGAGGCGATGGCCCCGCGGTCTGGCATGGCGACCTTCCTTCGCTACACGTTTTCCAGCACCGTTCCCAGGAATTTTCTGGTCCGCTCGTGGGCCGGGTTTTTCATAACATCCTCCGGCCTGCCATCCTCTAGTATCTCACCATGATCCATGAACACAACCCGGTCCGCGATCTCCTTGGCGAAGCTCATGTGATGGGTAACGATCAGCATTGTGATGTCGGTCTCGCGAGCCAGCTTTCGCAAAACGTTTAGCACCTCCCCCACCAGTTCCGGGTCCAGCGCCGAGGTTATCTCGTCGAAAAGCATTATCTTCGGACGCAAGGCCAGCGCCCGGGCGATGGCCACCCTTTGTCTCTGGCCACCAGAAAGTTGCCATGGGTAAGCCTCAGCCCTGCCGGCCAATCCCACCTCGTCCAGCAGGGCCATCGCCCTTTCCCTGGCTTCGGATTTGGGTACGCCCAAAACGTGTATCATCGCTTCAGTGATGTTGCGCAACGCGTTCATGTGAGGAAACAGGTTAAAACCCTGAAACACCATCCCCACCTTTGCGCGGATCCTGTGCAGATGGGCGTCGTCAGCCGCCGCCTCGATTCCGTTTTGATTCATGGTCCACAGGCTTTCACCATCTATCTTCACCTCGCCGGAATCTATCCCCTCAAGTGTCATCAGGATTCGAAGCACGGTGGACTTGCCCGAGCCGCTGGGACCCAGTATCACCAGCTTTTGCCCCTTGGACGCCATCAGATTGAATTCGCGCAGCACTTCGAGCTTGCCGTATTTTTTCCATACGCCCTTCATGGCGATCAGGTTGTCATCTTCTTCCATCACTACACGGTGTTAAATTTGTTCTCCAGCCTTCTTATTATGAAGGAGGACATCAGGCTGACCAGCAGAAATAACAATCCTACCAGTGTCAGGGGCTCCATATAGCGGAATGTCTGGGCGCCGATAAGCTTGGCCGACTGTAGCAACTCCATAACCGTAATGGCCGCCAGCATTGGCGTATCCTTGAACATGGCTATCAGATAGTTTCCCAGTACCGGCGTCACCGGAGGTATGGCCTGTGGAAGGATGACTCTGGTCCAGGTCCGGTAACGGCTCATGTTCAGGGCCCTTGCCGCCTCCCACTGGCCCCTGGGCACGGCCTCTATCCCCGCCCGGAACACCTCGGATAGATAGGCGCTGTAGTGCAGCCCCAAAGCAGCCACGCCAGTGGCCAAGGGAGATAATTTCAATCCGTATTCCGGCAGCGCAAAAAACATAAAATATACCTGCACTAGCAAAGGAGTGCTCCGAATAAACTCGACAAACCAGAAGACCGTGCGGGAGAAGGTAACGCTTTTCGATCGTCGGAGAAGGGCCCACGCCATCCCAAGGACCAGGGCAATGGCAAAACCTGCAAGAGTGGCCTGGACCGTGACCAGCAGCGCCCGCATCAGTTCCGGTAAAATTTGAAGAGCGAACCGCCAGTCGAATATCATTGGATGCCACCCTGATCGAGGTTATGGGTCAACCGACGTTCGGCTATTCGCACAAACAATACAAGAAGCTGCGCCGTGATGAAGTAGAGAATAAGCGTCAGCGCCAGTATCTCCGCGGAGCGCATGGTAGCGGAGCGCAACACCTGCCCCTGGAAAGTCAGCTCACTAAGAGTGATCAGCGAGACCAGCGCCGTACTTTTTAGCAACTCGATAAGCAGGTTGCCAAAGGGGGGCAGCATCGCCACAAGAGCTTGTGGCATGATAATGCGTCTCATTGCCTGACTGGCCGTGAAGTTGAGCGCCGTGGCGGCTTCCCACTGCCCTTTTGGAATGGATTGTATGGCTCCTCGAGTCACCTCGGCGCCATAGGCGCCTATGTTCAGCCCCAGGACCAGGATGCCCACAGTCATAGCGTCCAGCCGGACACCAAACAGAGGCAGAGCGAAGTAGGCCCAAAAAAGCTGCACCAACGCGGAGGTTCCCCGAAAGATATCTATGTATACCAGGGCGGAGAAACTGATCCACATCCTTGGCGATAACCGGGCCAGCCCGGCGGCGAATGACAGGACAAGGGCCACTATGGCGGCGCCAGCGGTTATTTTAAGTGTAACGGCAAGCCCTGCTAGAAGAGGTGGAAGCAGGGATAAAGTTGATGACATCTGATGAAATTATTCAGGCCAGCCTATCTGTTGCACAGATCATCGGCGGTCATGCCGCCTGGGGTCTCCCGCTCCGAGAAGCCGAACGGCTCCACTAGCTCCAGGTGCTCTTTTGCGCCTATGAATCCTGAAAGACCTTTGTTGAACGCAGCCAGGAAGGCCACGTCCTCCTTGCGGATTCCGAAGGCGCCGTACCCCACCGCAGGTTTTCCGTCTATAACCGGGTTTGAAAAGGGGCTGGCGATCTCCAGGCTATCACCGGCCTTTTGCAGCATGTCGTTGACAGTCAGGCTGGTGCCGGCGTATGCGTGTATCCTGTCCGCTTGCAGCGCGGCCACTGCGCTGGGAGCGTCCGGCAGGATCGATATGCGTTTCTTTGGTATACCGGTCTTCCGCGCATAACTAAGCTCCACAGATCCAGCCACCACTCCCACCACCACTTCAGGATTGCTGGCCGCATCCTCATAGCTGCGCAGCCCCATGGGATTTCCCTTTTTCACCAGAAATCCCTCACCGATCCTGTATGTGGGATTTGTAAAAGCGATCTGATCACATCGCTCCGGGAGAACATACATCCCCGCGGCGATCACATCGAACCTTCCCGCCTTCAGCCCGGGGATCAGGGCCCCAAACTCGGTCAGTACGCCCTCCACCCTTTTCACTCCCAGCTTTTTCATTATAACCCTGGCGATCATGGGCGCCTCGCCCGTAACCTCACCGGTGTCGGTGTTCAGATACGCATAGGGCGCCTCGTTGGCGTAGCCCACGCGCACTACTCCCGCCTTGCGTATCTTCTCCAGAGTGGTGGCCCGTTTGATGTCCGGTTTTGAACCGTCGGTGCAGCCGGAGGCGGTAAACAAGGCGCCAACCCACAGAACCGCAACAAGACGCGAACCGATGGCTCCACCCATGCTACTAGGTCAACCTTCCGGAATCGGCCGGTTCCTGCTGGCCATCCTCCACCAGCGGATAGGCGCCCTCCGCGTCGTGAACCTCCATGCCGGTCAGTGGCGGGTTGAACACACAGATCATTCTCATGTCTTCCTTGGCCCTCAAAAGGTGCCGCTCGTTGCCATCCAGGGCATACATCACTCCATCTCTCAGCTTGTGTATAGCGCCAGTCTCCAGGTCTTCCAGCTCGCCCGATCCCCCCACACAGTAGACAGCCTCCAGGTGGTTCTTGTAGTGGATATAAGTTTCCGTCCCGGCGTGGATGGTGGTGTCGTGGAAGGAAAAGCCCAGCCCGTCATGCTTGAGCAGGAAACGGTGGCTTACCCAGTTTCCATTCTCAGCGCGGATGTCTCGATCGGAGTTAATCAACTCCTCCAGGCGCCTTACGATCATATGCCCACCCCCGACACTTGCTTTTGCCTGTATTGCGCCAGAGCTCCGATCGACTTATTGACTATCGCCAAGCCTTCCCGGAGCAGATCCTCCTCTATTGTCAGGGGAGGCAGGAACTTGAGTACATTGGCGTTGGCCCCGGCGGTTTCGATCAACATTCCGTTTTCAAAGGCGATTGAGGATATCTCGGAAGCCACGTTGCTTTTATGGAAGTCTATTCCCCATATCATTCCGCAGCCGCGCAACTCCAGATCCAGATCCTCATGTTCCCCAATGATCTTTACCAGTTCCTCCTTCATCAATTCACTTTTCGCGCTTATCGCCGAGGAGAAAGCGTCGTTCTCCCAGTACTTTAGCGACTCCGCGGATGCGATGAACGCCAGGTTGTTGCCTCGGAAGGTCCCTGTATGCTCTCCTGGCTGCCACTGGTCCAGTTCCGGCCGCATCAGCAGCAGCGCCAGAGGCAATCCGCCGCCGATCGATTTGGACAGGGTGACCATGTCCGGGGTTATCCCGGCTCTCTCGAAGCTGAAAAATGCTCCCGTGCGGCCATTGCCCACCTGGATGTCGTCAATGATAAGGAGGATATCGAATTCGTGGCATATCCTTTCAAGGCCCTGCAGCCACTCTATGCTCGCAACGTTAACGCCACCTTCACCTTGTACTGTTTCAACAATAATGGCCGCCGGCAGATCTACTCCACTGGAACTGTCTTCCAGAAACTTGCGAAGATAAGTGAGCGTGTCCACATCCGGGCCGAAGTAACCATCGTATGGCATGAACGCCGTGTTCACCCGCACACCATAGGATTCGTCCCTGTAAAACGAATTTCCAGTGACAGCCAGCGATCCCATGGTTAACCCATGGTAACCATTGGTGAAGGAGATGATGGAGGAACGCCTTTTCACCATTCTTGCCAGCTTCAGGGCGGTCTCCACCGCATTGGTGCCTGTGGGCCCAGTGAACTGCACCTTGTACTCCAGGTTCCTGGGCTTGAGTATAACGTCGATCAGCTTCTGAAGGAAATTGATCTTGGCCACGGTCGCCTTATCCAAACCGTGGACAACACCATTATCCTGCAGATACTTGATAAGAGCCTGCTGGATCAAGGGATTGTTGTGACCGTAGTTGAGCGTTCCAGCCCCGGCGAAAAAATCGAGATATCGGTTTCCGTGCTGATCGAACAGTAAAGCCCCATCCGCCTTGTCGAATACCGCCGGGAATGACCGCACATAGCCTCGGACATTAGATTCCATTCTTTCAATGATACGCATATTAAGCACCTACTTTCCATGCAAATAATTCGCAGGGCCAAACGGCCCTATTCGATATAAATGTTCTTCTTCGTGGACACCTTCGGCAAAATCAGCCACCGAAAGGAAAGGCCTGGTTTCTATCCCGCACTTCAATTGCTGGGCAAGCGAAATGAAAAGATTCTTTGAGGCCTCATTTGAAGGGGATATGGTGGTCTCCATATATTTCACGCCAGAGCACACGGGCCGCTCCATAAGCCCGTGCAACATTTTCTTCCCCAGACCCGCACGCCGGGCATCGGCCACCACCGCTATCTGCCATACGAACAAGGTGTCCGGATTTTCCGGGCGGATGTACGCCGTGACAGCTCCGGCCAAACCATTTTCATATTCGGCCAACACCACCGTTTTGGCGAAATGATCGGCCAGCAGGCAGTATGCGTATATGGAATTCACATCCAGCGGGGGACAATCGCGTATCAGGCGGTATAATGCGCTGCCATCCTTTCTTTCCGGCGTCCTGAACTTGAATGCGCCGATTTTCGAGCCGTTACCTCCAATCATCATTTGGCGCTGTCTTTCTCCCTCACAGCCCGCTCTTCCTCCATGGCGCCAGCATCCAGATAGCTCACCTGAGTCTCCGGCAGGAGCCCAAGCGGACCGGAAACCAGGATGTTGGTGGAGTCTGCGGTCTCCTTCTCCATTTCCATCATCGCAACTATCCTTTGAAGAGAGGAAAGAAGCATGGTCCGTTCCCATTGCTCCAGTTCCTCGAACTCTTTTGTCAGCTTCTCATGCAGGAGGGAGGGTTTTTTTGATATGACATCCCTTCCCTTGTCGGTCAGCGTCACGGACACTTTACGTTTGTCCGTTTCGTTCCGCTCCCTGGTCACCAGGCTTTGCTTCTCCAGACGGAACAATATATCGGCGACTGTGGCATGGCTCAGATGAATGTTTTTAGCCACCTCGCTTATGCTTGCCTGGCCAAGCTTATCCAATTCCGATAGCGCCACAAGCTGAGGCCCCGTCAGCCCGAACGTCTGTACTAGCTTCTTTGAGTGGAGATCCACCGCCCGGATGATCCTCCGGAGAGATATCAGGACCTGGTCGATCGTCGATGGAAAATCTTCATTCATGGCTCAAATGTTCACAATATATCAAGATGAGCGGACTATTGCTCGTTCTGTCAACCATCCAATACACCTTTCAGATCATCGTTGGGCCGCATAGATAAATCAAGCTCTACTTGCTAATATTCCGATGTCCACATGAGTCTTTATTATATACAGCACAAGACACTTTTCAAGCCAAAGCTTATCATCCAACCACCCTACTCCTGCAATACAATGTATTTTCTTGCCTTATATTGCTTATGCTCTCTCCAGAAATCATGCCGACTTTGCATAGCGGGCGCTGGACTTCCCAGATTATACTGTACACCGCATTCTTCTAGCTTCCCCCCTTACCTTTCACAGGATGACAGATAACAAGCCGACCAGTTCTGTTATTGGATAATTCTTCGTTGGATACTCCCACTGTTTTGTTGCTAAACTGCTTTCGATCAATCCATATCCGGAGATTTGCTGATATGACAGGCTACGCGATGTTCGCAGGCACAAGGGTGTTGACATGCGCCTTGGGAAAGATGGCGGGATCCCCGGCCGGGGGAGGAGTCGTGAAGACATGCGCCGGTTCGCTGGGAGCGAGGCTGCCCCTTGTCTGAAAAGATACTCAGACTAAGCCAGATAGTGGGCCAGGCCACTGCGGTTAAAATATTAAGGGCCGCCCTTCCGCCGGGCCTTCCGGGAAGTGGATACCTCTTCGCCGGACCGATGGGATTGGGGAAAATGTCCTCCGCCATGGCATGGGCCCAGGCCATGTTCTGCGTAGAGAGGGATGGGCATGACGCCTGCGGCCATTGCGGCCCCTGCCTCAAGATAGAAAACGGGGCTCATCCCGATCTGCTGATACTGGCGCCCACGGTGAAGACGAAGAAGGTGAAGCAGGATATCGACATAGACAGCGTGCGGGAGCTAATCGAAAGGCTGGCCTACAAGCCATACGAGGCGGCGCGTAAAATCGCCATAATTGAAGAAGCGGACAAGATGAATCTGCATGCGGCCAATGCATTTTTAAAGACTCTGGAAGAGCCAAGCGGGGACACCATAGCGATCCTCACCGCTTCCAATCCATCAAGGCTTCCCGCCACCATTTTATCCAGATGCAGGATAGTGCGCTTCACTCCAGCACCCATAGGGGAGATGGTGGAATACCTGAGGGGGAAGCTGGGCATTGACGAGAAAAAGGCCCGGACCATTGCCGTGATGAGCAAAGGGGCGGTGGGCGCCTCGGATCCGGAGCGGCTGAAGGAGGATATCGAGCTTCGCGCCATGGCTCTTGATTTCATCACGGACGCCAGGCGAGCGCCAGCGGCGAAATATTACAGGCAGGCCCGGGCCATGGACAAAGAAAAGAACAGAGAGACCGTGGACAAGTTCATATCGATGATTCTCTTTCTGCTTCGGGAAATGGCTGTCATGAAATTCACTGGAAAATATGATAACGTGGTAAATGTTGATATAGTAGATGGACTGGATAAGGCTGGGCGTGGGTATTCAGGAAGATGTATTCTCGGCCTGGCGGCGGCGGTAGAGGAACTCATGGCTGCCAGGAGCCTGCACATCAACCCGTTTCTGACACTCAGCCTCCTCTTTTTAGAGTTTAGAAAGGACCCATGAGCGACATATCCAACGATCCACAGGGCATGGCGGGCGCGGGCGAAGACACCGAAGCCAACCTGTCATCCCCTCCCGAGCCAGCAAAGGCTCTGGATTTCGTCGTGAAAGTGCTCCTGCATTCCGGTGGAAGGATGAGTGACTATTACTGGAATGGCGTGACGCTGCAGGTGGGTGACAATTGCGTGGTGTTGGACGATGGCCACGCGGAGTATGGATCCGTGGCTCTGACCAGAAGACCATATCTTCCCTCATGCGCCAAGAAAGCTCCCATGGGCAAAGTGCTTCGCAAGGCCACCGAGGCTGATATCGCCCTAGTTGGGCGGCTTGCCGACAGGGAGAAATCCGCCCTGGAGTACTGCAGGGAGAAGGTGATCGATCATGGCCTCAAAATGAGCATCTCGAGGGTCAGCTACAGCTTCGATGAAAAAAAGGCGTTGTTCTACTTCACCGCGGACACCAGGGTGGATTTCCGTGAACTGGTAAAGGAGCTGAACAGCTTCACCAGGATCAAGGTGGAACTGCGCCAGGTGGGCGTGAGGGATAAGGCCAAGCTGCAAGGAGGGTGCGGCCCTTGCGGATCGGAGCTATGCTGCTCCGGGTTCCTGCCGGAATTCGCCCCAGTATCGATCCGCATGGCGAAAAATCAATCTCTGGCGCTGAGCCCGGAAAAAATCTCCGGCGTCTGCGGCAGGCTTCTTTGCTGCTTGTCATATGAAAACGATGTTTACACAGAACTTCAGAAAAAATCGCCGAAAATGGGGAAATTAGTGGACACACCGGACGGCAAGCGGGGAAAGGTGTGCCAGCTTAACCTGCTAATGGATCGTTTATCGGTTGGCTTCGAGGATGGAACCAGAACCGAATACGATATTGACCCGCTAACCGGCGCTCTGGGAGAAAGACGGCCCGACGCTCCGCCCTCCAATTCCGGGACCATGGAGGATACTCCCTTTGTCGAAAGGAAAGGGCAACGGCAGCACGGAAGGAGCGATCCCAGACAACGACCAAAGGAACGGCCGCGAGAGGAGGGCAGACCCAAGAGGGGAAGAAATCCCGAGAAGCCACAGGACAAGAACAGGAAAAGACCAGGCGAGCCCCCCAAGCCAACGGCTACAGCGGATGGTATCAAAGATGGCAAAGTCCCGAAGGAGGCCAAGAACCTGACAGACGGCCCTGTCCAGCCAAGACGGCGCAGCCGTGGCCGCAGGCGGCCTGCCAGATAAAAATGTATTCGCCCGGAATCATGAAATCCATGGCCCTAGCGCATGTCTTCCTTATTGCGCTGGCCGCCTCTGGCTGGGCGGACCCGCTATACGTAGAGGAGAAGAAAGCCCGCATCCGCTCCGGGCCCGGGACTGAATACAGTATTCTGTGGGAGACCCCCCGCTATTCGCCGCTGGAATACCTGGCCAAGTATAAAGATTGGTTCGCGGTGCGTGATTTCCAAAATGACGTGGGGTGGGTTCACCAGGATTCAGTGGCAAAGGGAAAAGCTCTCATCGTACTGGAGAGCAAGGCGAATATCAGAAAAGATCCATCCGCGGACTCGCCTATAGTTTTCGTGGTGGAGAAGCATTATATATTCAAGGTAATCAGCGTCAAGGGAAGCTGGCTCAAGGTCCAGGACGCCGATGGTGAGGTGGGGTGGATCCACGACAAACTTGTTTGGGTGGCCCCGTAGCCTCTACCCGGAATTAAAGTAATCTCCTTTCATGACTTTTTCGGTTTTAGCTGGTGAAGAATAAAGAATTCAAGTTCGTTTTCCTGCCTATTGCTCTGATGGTGGGAGCGCTTATCTTCCTGTTCTTTTATTCAGACTCCGAAAATGAAATGGATATCTTTAAAACAGCGGAGAGAAGCTCGGTTTCCTTCGCCGTTGAAATGATCCAGGAAGACTTTTCCGATGCTGTCTCCGACCTGGAGATCCTTTCGGCCAGCCAGTTTTTCAGCGACAGTTCTTCCGTGGACCAAATATACATCATCGATACGATCAAACATCTTTTTAGCCATTATCTGGAGAGCAAGCGCGTATACGAAAGCATCACCTTTATGGACAAGAAGGGGATGGAAAAGGTCCGTGTGAACTATAACGGGGGCGCCCCGGCCAGTGTGGAGGAAGCGGAGCTTGTTTCCAGAGCAGATATTGATTATTTCAAGGAAGCGGTTTCAATAGTCGCCGGACAAACGTACATGACTTTCCCCATGGACTCCACGCCGAAGACAAGCCCTGAATCCCTAGATGATATGTCCATCTTTTTCCTTGCTCCGGTTTATAACGCCTCCTCCAGCATGGTGGGCGTAGTGATGATCGAATACCGCCTGTCAACCTTGTCCCGGCGCCTGATGAAAATATTCGCCAATTCTCCAGACTCCATAATGATTGTGGACATGGAAGGACGATGGCTCCTGCCTCCCAGGTCTGGAAGGGAAAGCGAAATCGTGGTGAATCCCTCCTCGCTGCCTATAGGCGCCATGTTTCCGGAGGCATGGGAAAAAATACGTAGCTCGCAATCGGGCCAGTTCATCAACGATTTAGGGTTATTCACATACGAGAGTTTTTATTCTCCCAAGGCGATCCACCATCACGTCATATCTGGTGAGGAGTCAAGAGGGATGAAGGCATGGAAGGTAATCTCGCTCGTCCCGGACAATATGGTCAACGCCCAATCGCGAAGGCTTTCCGGCAGGCTGGTCATCCTGTACGCGATCTTCATCATTTTCATCGGTATCACACTTAAAATCCAGGACAGATACTCAGGGACCAATGGAGGCCTCCCCTTTAGCAAGGTTTCCCCCATTGCCCTGATGGGGGTCACTGTTCTAATAGTTTTCATGTCGGAATTCATCGTCATGCTCGCGCTTCAAGCCGCGCCCCAGCTGGGTCCGCTCACCGAAGCGGCGGTGGACGCCACTCTTCTTTCCGTGCTGATCCTCCCCATGATCTCCTTTTTGCTGATCCGGCCCCTGGCCGATCACATCCGCGCCCGTCAGAGCAACGAAGAGAAGCTGAAGCGTTCTGAAGAAAATGTCAAAGCGATCATTAAAAACGCCGGCGAGGGGATCGTGGTGCTGGACGAGAAAATGAGAATACAGATGGTGAACGAAGAGCTTTTGAACATCTTCGGTTACTCAGAAGATGAGCTGACCGGTGAAAAAATCACCATCCTCTCCCCGGTCGACCCTCTCGAGGGCCGGGAAGGCCTGACAGCCGCCGACTCTGGCCCTTTCAGAAGCCTGTTAACAGCCACCGGTCGAAGAACCAAGATCATGGGTCTACGCAAATCGGGCGAGACTTTTCCCATGGAGGCCCGTATCGAAAAAACCACCACCAGTGACCAATGCTTCTATGTGGGTGCGCTACGGGATATCACCGACAGGGAGTTTGCCCTCAAGGCCCTTGCCGAAAGCGAGGAAAAGTTCCGCAGCTCCTTCGAAAACGCGGCCATTGGCATGGTGCTTGTGGACCTCGACGGAAAATTCCTGCAAGTCAACGGAGCCTTTTGCTCAATGGTGGGCTACAGCAAATTGGAGCTTATGTCCAAGACTTTTTCCGACATCACCTATCCGGAGGACCTGGCGGAGGACATGCTCAACGTCCAACGCGCCTTGCGGGGGGATATTGATTCATTCCAAATGGAAAAAAGGTATATCCATAAGAACGGGGAGACTATCTGGGTCCTTCTCAACGCGGCGCTGGTCCGTGAAACGGGCCATGAACCACGTTTCTTCATAGCCCAGACCGAGGATATCACTGATCGGAAGAAAACCGAGCTTGCGCTTATAGGGGCCAAGGAAGACGCGGAGGAGTCAAATTTGCTGAAAGACAAGTTCGTGTCCCTGGTGGCCCACGACCTGCGCTCCCCTTTCGTCTCGATTTCCGGCCTTCTATCCCTGATGGTGTCGGAGGAAGGTGGTGATTTGTCAGAAAGGCATTCATTGATGCTGAAGACAGCGCTTAACGCCAGCGAACAATCTGTGGGATTAATAGACGAGCTATTGAACATCAGTAGATTGAAGACTGGGGTCATCACGCCCCGGCGACGCTTCCTGGACGCTTATAACATAGCCCTTATGGCCATTGCCTCCCTCTCCCACATCGCCGCCAGAAAAAACGTGGTTCTGGAAAACCTGGTCCCGGAGCGGACAAGGATATTCGCCGATCCGCGCCTCTACACCGAGGTGATCACCAACCTTTTAAACAACGCCATCAAATTCTCCCATTCTGGATCCAAAGTGCGGATCATCGCCACTGGCGATGGCAAGGCGGGGCTGGCTGTACTGGATCACGGGGTGGGTGTGAGGATGGAGTATATAGACAAGCTTTTCCGCTATGATGAAAAAACCCACACCAGGGGCACCCTGGGCGAGACCGGCACAGGCCTGGGCCTGCCGTTGAGCTATGACATAATGCTCGCTCACGGCGGCACGCTGGAATGCTCCGCGCCGGAAAATGGAGGAAGCCTCTTCGTTGCAAACCTCCCCAATATCACCCCAAGAATACTCGTGGTGGAAAAAGACCAGGAAATAGCCCACCTTATGGAGCTTGCTCTTGCCGAGGAAGTGGTGGAGTTTCTCAAGACCGCGGATTTCGGCGCCGCCAAGGCAATCCTGAACAACAACTTCGTCCATATGATTATCGCAGACCTGGAATACGACCCTGGGGCGGGACTGGAGTTCATCAAGTCTATTACCTCCAAAAAGGAAGCTCGGGAAATCCCCGTCCTGGCCATCACTGCACATCACCAAACCAATGAGGCCGAAAAAGCGCTAAATGCCGGTGCGGCGGACTTCGTCACCAAGCCTCTGGACATGGAGGCAATGATCGCCCGAGCCAGAAGAATTATCATCTAACCCCCCCCCATCCCCCAGGAAACTGAATTCAGTACAATGTCCAGAGAATCGAAAATCATCACCATTTCAGCCACGATTCATTTTCTCACCCACATGTCCATGCTCATCTTCCCCGCCATGGTTCTGCCCATCGCCAGGGAGATGATCACAACGCCTTCCACCATAATATCCATTGCGTTTTTCATGTATTTACTCTACGGAGGGTTGGCCCTGCCAGCCGGCTTCATGGCGGACAAGTGGCCCAGGATATCGATACTGAAAATCTGCGCGGCAGGGATCAGCGCCGCATCGTTTTTGGCCGGATTCTCCTCCACCACGGCAGGACTCACCGCGGCCTTGGCGTTGCTCGGTCTCTTCTGCGGAATCTACCACCCTGCCGGGCTGGGGCTCATCGCCCACGAAATCGGCAAGCAGGGCCGCGCTCACGGGATAAACGGAATCTTCGGGAACCTGGGTATCGCCGCCGCGCCACTGTTGGCTGGGGCGATCCTTATGTTCGCAAACTGGCGTTATGTCTTTTTTGTCACCGGCGCCATGGGCATGGCCGCTCTTCTCCTTGTTTTTTTGCTGGAGGTCCGCGAACGCAAAGGCCATGCCCCAGCCTCTGGAGCCCCAAAAGATGATTCGGCCCACAAGGCCAAATACTTCACCATCCTCCTGGCCGTAATGACCGTGGTGGGGCTCATATACCGGGCCAATACCATGGCGCTACCCACCTTGTTGGAGACCTCCTCCGGCGGAGCGCTTGCCGATATAATAACCACGGTGGCAGATCGCCTGGGCCACGACGCGGGGAGTGGAGCAGCCGCCATTATCGTCTCATCCATCTTCATGTTCAGCGTGGCGGGGCAGGCTGTGGGGGGAAAGGTCGCGGACAGGACAGACCTGCGCCACGGCTATATATTCTTCCACGGGATGACTGCGGTGTTCATAGCGCTAGTGGGGATAACCTCGGGGATTCCTCTCTATTTTGCGGCGGCAGGGATGGTTTTCTTCAACTTGGGAATGCAACCGATAGAAAACAGCCTTGTCTCCAAATTCATCCCCTCACGGTGGATATCCACCGGTTACGGTATAAAGTTCACCTTCACCTTCGGCGTGGGTTCGCTGGCCGTGTGGCAGGTGGCATGGGCCGAACAGACCATCGGCTTAAGGAATCTCTACCCCATTTTGGCAGCGGAAGCCGCCCTGGCCACCACCCTGGCTTTCTGGCTGCTGGCAGCCACTCGAAGCCTGGGGGAAGTGCGAAACTCTCATTCTTCGCGGATAGCGAAAATTACGATTGACAAAACAGCCGCAAAAATAGACAATTAGCGTTTTACACAAATTCGATTTATCGGTGATTATGAAACCTGCGGCCAAAAGTTATTCCGCCAAAAAAGAGGAATTCCCCCTCGGCGACAAAGAGTGGTTCGTTGTGGACGCCAACGGGAAGGCTTTGGGCCGGATGGCCTGTAAGATTGCCGACGTGCTTCGCGGCAAGAACAAGCCAACTTTCACTCCCCATGTGGACACAGGCGCCTTTGTCGTGGTGATAAACGCGGGCAAGGTCGCCTTGTCCGGCAAGAAGCAAGATCAGAAGATATATTACAGGCACTCAGGATATCTGGGTTCCCTGAAGTCGGTTTCCGCTCGGGAGATGCTCAGCAAAAAGCCTGAGGAAGTCCTCCGCCAGGCTGTCAAAGGCATGCTCCCCAAGAATAAACTGGCCGATCAGATTATCCTTAAGCTTAAAATTTACGCCGGCGGCGAGCACCCCCATGCTGCCCAGAACCCTACCGCTTTGGAGTTATAGACGATGGTTGAGCAGATCGAAGGAAGATATTACGCCACTGGGCGCCGAAAAACGGCCACCGCCCGTGTTTGGATCACGGCCGGTTCGGGCAAATTCATCGTCAACAAGCAGGAGCCGATAAAATACTTCAAGCGCCCCACTTGCGAGACCATGGTCGTAAGCCCGCTTGAGATCTCCAAACTCTCCAACAAAATAGATGTCATGTGCACCGTCCGCGGAGGCGGGCTCAGCGGCCAGGCTGGCGCCGTGCGCCACGGCTTGTCAAGAGCCCTTGTCGCCTACGATCCGGAGCTGCGCCGTTCCATCAAAAGAGCCGGGCTTTTGACCAGAGATCCCAGAATGGTGGAACGAAAAAAACCTGGCAGGGCCGGCGCCAGAAAAAGATTCCAGTTCTCCAAGCGTTAAGCCGGGAGAATCTGGATATCCACTCGTCCGCGGGGCTGGGTTTTTCCATTTGACGACAGCGCTCTCTTTTATTTTTTCCGCTCCCCCTCCCGGATCTTTTCAACCATGGGCAAAATGCGATATCATGCATTTGCCTTTTGAACCCAAGGCATGGGGGTAAATCTGAAATGGTCAAAGTGGCCGTTATCGGCGCCACGGGATACACCGGTCAGGAGCTGCTAAAGCTTCTCTTTAAGCGGGCGGATGTGGAGGTTACCGTTGTCACCAGCGAGTCATCCGCCGGAAAACATCTGGGCGAGGTCCTCCCTCATTTCGCTCGCAATCATCACCTGACCCTTGAACGCGCTGTTCCTGAAGCCATAGCCTCCCGCGCCGATGTGGTGTTCCTCTGCCTGCCCCACGGCCAGGCCATGGGCTCGGCCGAAGCCTACCTGAAAAATGGACTGAAGGTTCTGGATCTCTCCGCCGATTTCCGGCTCAAAATCCCGGCCCTTTACAAAGAGTGGTACCATCTGGAGCACACAGCCCCGGAGCTTTTACCAGGCGCGGTCTATGGTCTGCCGGAGCTTTACGCCGATAAGATTAAGGGCGCCACCCTGGTGGCTGTCCCTGGCTGCTATCCCACTTCAGTGATCCTGGCCATGGCGCCGTTGATGAACATTCCCGGACTGGACACCGAAACAATAACCGTAAACTCCGCATCCGGTGTTTCCGGCGCCGGGCGCGTGCCAAAGGAGGCCCTGATGTTCGCCGAACTGGATGGCGATTTCTACGCCTATGGCGCCCCCACCCACCGCCACACCACGGAGATGGAGCAGGAGCTATCCGCCGCCGCTGGCCGGAGCGTAAAAGTAAGCTTCATTCCGCACCTGCTGCCGGTCATCCGGGGAATATACTCCACAATCACCATGAAAACTTCTGTAGATATATCCGAGGATACGATCATGGAAGCGCTACGAAATTTCTATCTTGGCTCACATTTCGTCCATGTGGTCTCCGGCTTTCCCCGGATGAAATGGGCGGTGAACAGCAACCACGCGTTTATAGGCGCAGGAGTGGACAAACGCGCCGGAGTGGCCATCATAACCAGCGCTATAGATAACCTGGTCAAGGGCGCCTCCGGCCAGGCTATGCAATGCTTCAACCTGATGTACGGCCTGGACGAGGCCGAGGGATTGGACTGACGGATATGAAAAGGAAACGAAGCGGTGTCACCGCCCCGGCCGGTTTTTCCGCCGGAGGCATTCATTGCGGGGTGAAAAAGACCGAGGATCCTGACCTGGCGATGATCGTGTCGGAGACCGAGGCCTCAGCGGCGGGAGTATTCACGACAAACCTGGTCAAGGGCGCCCCGGTGATTCTATCCATGGCCCATGTAAAGAAGGGGATTATCAAAGGGATAGTGGTGAACTCAGGCAACTCTAACGTTATGACCCCCACTGCGGCCACCGACGCCATGACCATGGCCCAAACGGCTGGCGACGCTCTCTGCGCCCCGGCCAACAGGATACTTGTCGCCTCCACCGGTGTGATCGGCCGACCCATGCCCATTGGCCGAATCACCTCTGGCATAAAGAGGCTTTCCCGCGCCTTGGGCCAGGCGGGTGGTGCGGAGGCCGCCAAAGCGATCATGACAACAGACACTTTCGCCAAGGAGGCCCAGACCACCACCATCATCGGCGGCAAAAAAGTGACGGTGGGTGGAGTGGCCAAGGGTAGCGGAATGATCCACCCAAACATGGCCACCATGCTGGCGTTTATCACCACCGACGCCGCCGTGACTCCCTCGGCCCTGCGGGGGATGACTCGCCGGGTGAACGAGGTCTCTTTTAACAACATAACAGTGGATGGAGACACCTCCACCAGCGACATGTTCATCACAATGGCCAACGGCGCATCCGGGGCCAGGACAATCACTTCCGCCTCCGGAAATGACTTTAAGATCCTGCTGGGAGCCATGACGAAGGTGGCCCGTGAACTGGCGCAGATGATAGCCAGGGATGGCGAAGGCGCCACCAGGTTCATCACCGTGCGCGTGACCGGCGCCCGCAACCCCAGGGAGGCCAGGATGGCGGCCATGGCTGTGGCCAAAAGCAGCCTGGTGAAAACCGCCGTATTCGGCCAGGACCCCAACTGGGGCCGCGCCCTGTGCGCCCTGGGTTACTCCGGGGCAATTTTCGATCCTGCAAAGGCAAAGCTTTCCATCTGCGGCATGATGGTATTCAACAGGGGGCTGGCGGTTATCGGCGGCTCGCTTTCGCGGTTGAAAAAAAAGCTGGCCAACAAGGAGATAGAGATTTCCGCTGACCTGGGCTCCGGCGCCGGTTCGGCGGAGGTGTGGACCTGCGATCTCACATATGACTATATCCGCATTAACGCCGAATACACCACCTAAGTGATCTTTGTCGCCCAGCCAATCCCCGGAGTTCTCACCAGGAAAGTAAACCGGTTCCTGGCTGAGGTGACGGTGGATGGGATGGCGTACCAGGCGCATATCCCAAACTCCGGTCGTCTGAAGGAGCTGATGACGCCTGGCCTGGAAGTAATCCTGGAACGGGCGACCAACCCGGAGCGAAAGACTCCTCTTACGCTGAAATCGGTCCGTTTCAATAACCGTTGGGTGTGTATAGACTCTACCACTCCCAACGCCCTGGCAGAGCACATCGCCAGGAAGCGCATGCTCCCTTTATTCGATGGTTACAGCCATATTCGCCGGGAGGTCACCATGGGCTCCCACAGGTTCGACTTGCGTCTGGATGGAGAGGGAATGCGTCCAATGATAGTGGAGGTGAAATCCGTGACGCTGGTGAAAGCCGGAGTGGCGATGTTTCCCGACGCTCCCACTGAACGGGGCGCCTCGCACCTTCGCGCTCTGGGCGCCATGAGGTCCGAGGATTTGGATCGCATGGTCCTTTTTATCATCCTCCGCTCCGACGCCCAGCTCTTCAGCCCGAACGTCTATACCGATCCCATTTTCGCGCAGGCCCTCACAGAGGTGGCGCGGGCGGGGGTCCATATGGCGGCGGTGAAATGCGCTGTGGGGAAGAGGTCTATCAGGATGATCGGGCCTTTAGCAATGAAGCTGTGATCCATGTCCGGGGCCGCCTTCATGTTCGCATCCTTGGCGCCCACAGACCCCACCACCATAAATATGGAGATTATCAAGAGGATTGTTTGACGTTGGCGTACCGTATCACCCTTAAATAGGGCGCTTTGAGGATCAGATAAAACCTTCCAGCAGGCCATGCTAGCTGATCAATGTTTGCCTTTGTTGTGGGGCCGGTTTAGAATCATAGGAAGGGCCAGTCAACAATCTATCGAAAGATAACCCCATCTGATGGACGACAAGTATTTCGGCATAGTAATCAATGACCGGGAGTTTGAAACCTTCCGGGAGTTGATCTATCAGGAGAGCGGCATCCGACTGCGGGACAACAAGAAGGATCTTTTACGGCAGCGTCTGAACAAGCGCATTCGCGCCCTGGGGCTTGGAACCTTCAGCGAGTACTATAAGCTGGTGAACGAGGACAGGTCTCGAAAGGAGCTAACAGAGCTTATCGACGCGGTGAGCACAAACGTCACCAGCTTTTTCAGGGAGATCAAACATTTCGAGTTTTTGACTGAGAAAGCCATTCCGGAAATCCTGAATAAAAAAAAGAACGGTCCTTTTGAATTTCGCGTCTGGAGCGCGGCCTGCTCCACTGGCGAGGAGCCCTATTCCATGCTCTTCACGCTACTGGAGAACGAGGGGCTCACCTCCAAGTGGAATATCAAACTGCTGGCCACGGACATTTCCACCAAGGTGCTGCAAAAGGCAATTAAGGGCTCCTACCCCGCGACCAAAATGGACAGCTTGCCGGGAGGGCTGTTGAATAAATATTTCGATCTTGTAGACGATGACTACGTACTCAAGCAGAAATTCCGGGCGATGGTGAACTTCAGATGGTTCAACCTTATCACCGCGCGATTCCCCTTCAAGCATAAGTTTGACATCATATTCTGCCGCAATGTGATGATCTATTTCGACAAGCCTACCAGGGAGGAGTTGATCCGCAAATTCACCGGCGCCTTGGCTCCAGGGGGCTATCTTTGCATAGGCCATTCAGAGAGCCTAGCCAACACCTCTCACGAACTTAAATACGTTCAACCAACCATATATCAGAAGCTGTAGGAGACGCCATGAAACTTGAGTGGGGAGACAAATACATCGTTGGACACAAGCCATTCGACAACCAGCACCTGGCTATGGTGGAGCTGATCGGGCAAATGACGGAACTGGCGGAGAAGAAAGGGGAAAAGAAAAGCTGGATTGCCTTGCTAGACGAGCTTATCTCTTTGGCGCTTGAGCATTTTTCCGAAGAGGAGGCGGAACTGGAAAAGCGGGGATACAATGAATTGTTAGAACACCAGGATGAGCATCGCAACTTATTAAACGAGCTTTTTGAAATCCGCGGCAGGCAGGAGAAGGAAGGTGGCCAGCCGAGCCTGGAAGTGACGGAATTTCTGGCCAACTGGATGGCGGTGCATGTGGGCGAAACGGATGGGCGGTACCGGCGCCTATTCAATAAATAAGCGCCGGCCCCACCTATCCTATTACTTGAATATCGTCATCCTGATGTTGGAGAACATCCCCGTCAATCCCGCATACCCAGAGGTGGTCTGGTCGCCCAATCCCCAATAGTCCAGCGTGTTGTAAGGCCCCTTGGTGGCTGTGGTGACCTTGGTCTTCAAGGTTCCGTTCTTGTATATGTCGCAGCTTACATTGGCAGTGTCCCACGAGCAATCCCATGTCCAGGCGTCCTTTGGGTTGTCGAACCAGAGGCCGAACTCCTGGGTGCTGTGGTCGCAGAAATTGGCGCATGTTCCGTCGAATCTCTGGACAACCAGCCTCGCTTCTATGGCGGACCCGGTTCCGAAAGAGAGCCAATGCCAATTCGCCTCGCCTGTTCCATGTCCCACAGCTTTCAGCAATGTAATAAACACCAGGGTATACGTGGGATCATATTGCGCATTGGAGGCTCCAGTTACTGAAAAGGAGACGCGTCCGTAGTTTATAGAGGTGTTGCCCAATGTGGCGCCATCCACTCCCGCCGTGTTTTTAAACACCTTCAGGCCGGTAACCGGATTGCACTGGAGGAAGGACCAGACAGGAGTGTGGCCCGGCATGGTATGGGTTTTGGTGCAATCGCCGATGGGATTTCCCGGCGGAAGCCCTGGGGTCGGCTCAGGCTCGGGCAGGGGCGCCACATATTTGTATTCATTGGATTGTTCGCTTTCCAGCCCTTTTGAGTTGAAGGAGGTGACAATAAAGTAATAATTTGTATACTGCTTGACACCATCCATGGTGGAGGAGGCCGTGGCGCTGGTAATCACTCCTTCATTTGCCTTGGATGTCACTCCGGCTTTCGTGCTGTAATACAGGTTATATTTATTGGCGCCACTGACTTTGGTCCACTTCACCACCAGCTTGTCGTCCACCAGCTCCACGCTTTGTATGACTGTCGGCTGGGTACGATTTGCCGGCATGGGAAGGCCGTTTTCGAAGGCTACATCGCCGCAGGAGCTTAGGGAAAATAGAATTGAGACCAGGAAGATGGTTGCGTTTGTTCCGTATAGTTTTTTTGTCATGGCGCTATTTATGTAGATTTAATTGTTCGCATATAAACCGGAGGATCGCACGGCCGCAAACCATAATTTTCCGGTCAGTTTATTTTGACGGACACAAAGAAAAGAAGTGACTCCATGATTTTTTCTTCATATACAATATAATGATTAATTGTACCACACTATCTGATCACAACAAACAGAATAGTTGTTTTTGATGGCTGATTACAGCCTTTACAATCAGGCTATTAAAGGCATTTGACTGCATCGTACTGATGCTAGAAATAAACTGCCACCCGATCCGCCCTGAATTTACCGAAGCTGGCATTGTTAGATATTTATTACAATACCACGACACATCCGATGGGGGGAGGGAAGACTCCCTCCCACGCAAGGAAAAGATTAAACAGCCCCTGGCTTCCTTTGGCTCGGCTTGATCCAGCTATTTTTTTGGTTCGCCTTTGTTGGCGACCGGGCTACATCCGGCCTCCGGTTCTCCATTCTATGTAATGCTGGAAACCGAGCACACGAATAGTGTAGAGATTGTGGTTTTCGCATTCTATCGGAACGTTGGTAAACACATAAACAGGGTAAATATCATCAAATAGCGTGGCCATGTGGATATGCTCACCATCGCAGTCGTTAATCACAGCCTCACCGGACCATGTGCCAGAGACAGCGGACATCTGCGCATTGTCGCCAAGCCTCAGCGTCGCGGTCCAGGATGTGCCATCGCTATACCACGACTCGTTGTAAAACTGAGCCTTGGTTTCCTTCTTGCTGCCGGTGATATCGCCCCAGGGGTCGCTGCTGCAAGAGATCATGAACACCATGGAAACGGCGGCCAAGCCGAACGCCAGGGTTCTTTTCATTTCCATGTCTCCTAATAATTAGGTTGGCCCAATCGCCAACCTGACAAGGTTTATAACTCAAAACCGCGGACGGATAGTGCCAGGCGCGCCTTGGTAATAAGAGATCAGCGCTCCAGACAAAACAATGCCCGACGGAAACGCAAATAACCACCGACTCACCGAAACCAAACCACCGCAGTCTGTATACACTTACAAACTTAGTAAGGTAATGATACTATATTAACACCCAATAGTCAATATATTTTACTTAATTACTTTAAGTTTGCCTACATTTGGGGAGTGTTGGGATATAAAATCCGACTTATTGGGCTCTTCCCACCTGCAATGTAGATATCCAATTGATATTATGGACTTTGTACTTGTTTTGAATCTAGTTCATGGATTGTTTCCGCCTTAGGTCCTTTCTTGGCGGACAATTTTCCTTCAACCGCCTCTATCCCCCATTCACGTGGGCTCATACTTATTGCTAAACCAACTCAATCCTTGATAAGCTAAAAGCCGCACGGGCTCATACTATTGTGAACCTCATTTTTAATTTCCATAAGAAACATGACCTTTTGAGTTCATCACTATATACGGCTCTCATACTCGGCTTTTCCAGCGCTTTGCACTGCCTGGCGATGTGTGGTGGCATCATCGGCGCGCTTACCATGAGCCTTCGGGAGGAGGTGCGCGACAACCAGCTGACGTTGGCATTGTATGTGGGGATGTATAACGCCGGAAGGTTGACCAGCTATGTTCTGGCGGGCGCCCTGGCCGGGGCTTTGGGGCAGACCATCTTTTATGCCATCAGCCCCCAGTATGGTCACACTATTTTACGAGTGATAGCCGCGTTGGTGATGGTTGGTATGGGTCTGTATCTGGCCGGTTGGTTTCCTCGGTTCGCCCATGTGGAAAAGCTGGGGGAGCCGCTGTGGAATCTCCTGGAGCCGATGGGCAAAAAGATGATTCCAGCCAGGACTCCGCTACATGCCTTTGTGCTGGGAGCTGTCTGGGGCTGGCTCCCATGCGGACTGGTGTATTCTACACTTATCCTATCGGTTTCGTCGGGTGGAGCTTCCGCCGGGGCGATGTATATGCTGGTTTTTGGAATTGGGACTTTACCCGCCATAATGGCGACTGGTATACTGGCTTGGTTCATGATATGGGTTTCGCGTTTGCCATATTTCAAAAAGCTGGCTGGCGCCACGATTATAATCATGGGAGCCGCCAGCCTTATATATACCGGGGCTGGACACAGCCCCCACTGAGTCGAAAAATAGAATTATCGGGATAGGGAATATGATTGGTTCATCGCCTGAGCTGCTTTCCGTGATTCGGGCCGCGCGCCTCGTGGCCAGCGCTGATGTGGCGACCCTCATTCGCGGAGAGAGCGGAACCGGCAAGGAGCTGCTTGCCAGGATGATCCACTCAGAGAGCCAGCGCGCCGATAAATGTTTTGTGGCGCTAAACTGCGCCGCTCTTCCAGAGTCCCTTGCCGAATCCTTGCTGTTCGGCCATCGCAAAGGCGCCTTTACCGGCGCCTCCGATGCGCAACCTGGGGTTATCAAGTCCGCCAATGGAGGAACACTGTTTCTCGATGAAATAGGTGAGCTGCCCCACCCTGTCCAGTCCAAGCTGCTCCGTTTCCTGGAGTCTGGCGAATGCATGGCCGTTGGAGACTCGGCGCCTTTCCGGGTGAATGTGCGGATCATATCCGCCACCAACCGGGACCTGTATGAAGAATCCCGCAATGGCAGATTCCGGATGGATCTTTTTTTCAGGCTCAACGTGGTTCCGCTGGAGCTGCCCCCACTGCGCGACAGGCTTGAAGACTTAGAATCGATCATGGGCAGTTTCATCAATTCATTTGCTTCGGATAACGGCCTAGCGGCTCCTGTATTCAGCCCCGAGGCCATGGATATTTTACGCCGCCATAACTGGCCGGGGAACATCCGGGAGCTTCGGAATTTCTGCCAGAGGATGACCATTCTGTTAAGCGGGAGGGTTATCAAGCCGGAGAACCTGCCCATGGAGCTAAAGTCCCAGGCCAAGGAGAGAATCTCGGCGGCGTTTTCCCTGTTGGATCTCGGGATGGGACTTAAGGAAATCGAGGAGGAGCTTATCAGGCAAGCTCTTGCGCGGACTGATGGCAACCGCTCCCAGGCCGCCAGGATGCTGGGCGTCAGCAGAGACACCCTTCTTTACCGGCTAAAGAAAATATCACTCGCCTAATGTTCTCTTGCGCCTATTCCAGGGCGAACTTCATTGCGATCTCCACCTTCATGGATGAACCATGCGCCCCCGGCGGCGGAGGCAGGGGAGAGGATTTAATCACGGCCTCCTTTGCCGCCTGATTCAAAATCCTGGTTTCTCCAGATACCTCCAGCATCTCCACTGTGCCATCCGCACTCACGTTAAATTCGATTCGCACCGTATCCTGGATACCTCTTCTCCTCGCGGCTAATGGGTAGTACTTCATTCCCTCAATTTTATTCATTATTTCAGTGAAGTACTTTTCTCGCTCACGACGAGCCCGCTCCTCCTCCAGATCCTGCCGCGGACCGGGATCAAGGGCGGCCACCTGGCTCGGCGGAGGCGGGATAAACTCCGGCTCCGGCCTGGGCCGCTCCGGCTTGGGCCGCTCGGGTGGAGTTTCCCGCTTCTCAACCTGCCTCGGTTTTGGTTTTGGTTTGGGCACCGGAGGCGGCTTGGGAGCAGGAATTTCCACCTTCGCCTCCTCTGGTGGTGGAGGAGTTTTCCTGAATTGCAAATGGGCGGTTATACGGTTCCTCTCTGCGAGGCCTGAAGGTTTTATCGATCTTTCAGCCATGGCGTAAACCACGCCAACGTGGATCAGTATGGAGACCGCCAATGCGGCGGCGCCAACCTGGGACCGTTTTCTCTTCATGGCTTTTGCGTGACTATATCCATGGAGTCGGCCCCGGCTTTTTTGGCTGCGTCCATAACCAGCACCGCCTTGCCCATCGCCGCCGCCTTGTCACCATGGAGAACCACCATTTTTTTCTTCAGCCCTTTCAAGCCCAGGCGGATTCTGTTTTCCAGCAGGCTCTCCTCCACCGCTGAGCCATCTATAAGTATTTTCCCGTCAGAATCGAGGGTAATGGCCACGACCTCGTCATTTTCCATGGCTTCTGAACTCTCCGCCGATGGCAGGTCCACATTAATACTTTCGTTTTTGACAAAATGGGCGGTGAGCAGGAAGAACACGAGCAATAGCAGAACGATGTCTATCATCGGTGTAAGATTGGGAAGGTGCGCCCCCCTCTTGACACCTTTAAACTCCATCCATCACCTCTTCTATGTGAGGTTTTATTTCCTCAATGTCCGGAGATGAAGAGTTGGCGCAAGAGAGGTTTTCAAGGACAATGGAGCCGACTCGCCGCATTATATGCGCTCTGCTGTCCACCTTGCCTTCCAGCAGATGAAGCAGGAAAAGAGTCGGGATGCCCACTGCCAGGCCCACTCCGGTTGTGAGCATCGCTTCCCAGATTCCTCCAGCCAGCGCCTGGGCGTCCACTCTCCCCCCAGCCTGCTCTATGACCATGAAAGCCTTTATCATTCCTGTTATTGTGCCGAACAGCCCAAGCAGAGGCGCCGTGTTCCCGAAAAAGGCCATGGTCCTGAGGCCCCACTCCATCCGCACCAGCTCATCCGATCCTACTCGGGAAGCCACGCGGACCAGGTCCTTTGTCCCCTGAGACGCGGCGGAGATCATCTGTTTTGCGATGGCGGCTTCCGGCCCCTTTACCGAGACCAGGCCTCCCGTTTGCATCTCCCTGGCGGCGGAGGCGGCCAGCAGGTCAATATCAGGGTTTGCGCTGCCCATAAGCGCGAAGTGGATATACCTGTCCAAAACGATGGCAAGGGCGCCCACCGAATATAGGGCAAGAATCCAAACGACTACTCCCCCTTTGTCGAAAATATCGTATATATCCATATCCTCCTCAATCTGACTCAGGTCATTATTTAAGTGGTCTGCCCAATCATGAAAAGTCGCGCGCGATCACTTTCCGGAACCTTGCTATTCTCACGAAACCCGTGATGCAGAGAATGATCGCCGCTACGCTGACAGCGTCGTTGACCCATATCCATTGGGTATGAATGATAAGTCCGCTATGCAGCCCCTCAATGAGGGTAAACAGTGGAGGATCATCATATTCGGGAAAATCGACAGGGGATGTGGTGAACACTCCTCCAATATCACCGCTTTTCAAGGCGCCATGGGACAACAATCCCAGCCTTCCATCGGGAAGGATACCAGCGCTTGTGGCCATGTGTCCCGACCCCTTCACCGCGATCCACTCCCCGCTATTTTCCCTGTAGTAATTGGGGCATCCCATGCCACCCAGGAAGATACCGTTTTCCAACCTGGAGAGAGACCACACAAAGCATGATGGCGCGCCGGGAAGCTTTTCCATGGCCCAGCTTTTGCCTCTGTCCGTGGAAGTGTACAGGCCGCTTCTGGCGCCGATGCTTATTTTCCCAGGCTGGTCCGGATATCCCATCACACTGAATATCTCCCCATCCCATGAGTTGAGATCGTAGACAGGCGGAAGATATTTTCTGTCCAGCTGAATCTTTTTCATCGAGTCCATCAGCGAGTCTGAATGGTCGATTACGATTCCGGTGAGCGAAAGGTATATCACGGGGATGATGGCGATAAGACCCATGTATAGCCCATGGCTCCTGTGCAGGATCTTCATGGTTTTTCGATGGGCCATCCTGCTGACGTGTCGCGCCCTCTTTTCATTTCCTCGCCACACTCTGGGCGCCAGCCAGAAGACAAATCCCGTGATGGAAAGAGCCAGAATCAAAACGCCACCCACGTCGTTTATCAGCAAGGATCCAAAGCCGGATACGATCCCACGGCCATAATGGAGGTCTCGCACGAACCGGGAGAGGCCAATCCTCTGGGCGGCTACGGAGGGGCCGGCGGGGGATAGACGCAGATCCCAAATGACAAAAGTGTCTGTGTTCAGAATGTAGAGACTGCTTCTTGCTACAGCCACTACAATCTCCCTATCACTTGAGCCGGGAGCGATCGCGTTTATAAAATCCCCCGCCAGCGCATAGGGGGTGAACCATTCTCCGCCGTTCTTACTTATCCATATTCCATCATCGGTGGCGGCATAGAGCCGGTCCCAGCCATACCTGGCGTCCTTCATCACATCAAAAACCTGGGGCGATCCGTCTATTCCCTCGAAGCCGGCCTCTTTCCAGCCTTCGCCCGTATCCGCAAACAGCCCCCTTTTGCCTGCGGCGATCCGATATCGGGGATCGTCAGCGTTGACCTTGTAAACCATAAAGCCCGCGGCGCGCTCTTTTTCCAGAATCCTGTCCGGGATAAGTATCTGGGGCGCTGGTGTCTGCCAGATCCATCGCCAGTCGCGATGGTCCAGCAGAAATCCGGTGACTCCAAGAACCGCAAGCCAGGCGGCGGAAATCAGACCACCCCACTTGTGGACACTGTGCATGGTAATCCTCCCGCGCCTTGGGGGAGCCAAGGGCACAGGAGGCTCCATATATCCCACAGCGCGGGGGATGATCAATGCTGCCTCTTTAGTCTGCGTCATCAGAACGAGTATGTGAATCCGCCGGTGAACGACAACGGCGAACCAGGGGCGAACTCCCTGCCTCCGCGTTGCGAATAGCTTGCCGCTGTCGCCCAACGCTCATCAGTGATATTCATCACTCTGCCATAGATCTTGTAGGCGCCCACAACGTAGCCCACTCTTAGATTGAACAGGTCGTGCCCGTCATATTTCTCGGTGTTCTCGTCATCCAGCCAATACTCGCCCAGCTTCACATATTCCAGCTCCAGCGAGGCGCCTCCCAGAAAATCGGGAGTCAGGGTGAGCCAGGCGCTTGCCACCAGCTTTGGCGCGGAGGACATCTCATTACCACTGTAATCCAGATCTTCCTTAGGCTTCCAGTCTTCATAAGTATGCTCTGCCCACGAGGCTGACATGTTGAAAGTCGCCCAATCCGCAAGCCGCGTTTTCGCGCCCACTTCCACACCTTTATGCATCGTCTTGCCTGCATTATTCAGCTCAGAGCTTTTGTCCGGATAGGTATAGGAGACGATATCGTCGCGCTTTTCCATCTGATAAAAGGAAATCTCCAATCCGGTATCCCGGGAAGATGTCCACCGAATTCCCGTTTCATAGCTGTCCACATTCACAGGCTTCAATCCAACAGAGTTTTCTGTTTTCCCCTGTCGGAAAAGCTGGCTCTGCGAGGGGACGCGGAACGCGTTTTTGTACGAAATGAATCCGTTAAATGAGCTGCTAAACTGGTACACGGCTCCCAGCTTCGGGCTCATGTGCGAGTAGCTGACATTTGTGTCGGCTGGCCTGCGGTGGGAGCCTGTGTCTACATCATCCAGATTGTTGATGTATCCATATCCCAAATTGTCATATCGGACACCGGCGGAAAACAGCAGCTTGTCGGCTGGTTTGGTCTCCAGGTGAACATATGGCGAGACACCAGTGAATGTCACTTTGTAATCGTAAATCGCGCCCACGTTCGTATAGCCGGTATATATGTTTCCTTCTTTAGAAGGCTTGATCTTGTCCTCGATTTGTCCACCGGGGCTCTGGTCGATATCGGCGCCAATAACCAGCATGGTGTCCATGGGGGCGAATTTGCGCCTGTACTTGACAATCACCCCGACAGAGTCGTTGCTCGATTCAAGGATCGATGGATCATACGACAGCGACCAGTTGGCAATATAGGAGAGCTTGTTCATCCGCGCGTACGGCGTGAGGCTGAAAAGGCTATCGGCAGTCTCACTATCCAGGGAAACACTGAAGCGTAGCGCTTCAACTTTCCTCCAGGATATTGGAGTGTAGTTGAATTCGGGATTGTTTAAATAATCTTCCTCTGACAAGCGTGAAGAGCCTGCCGTCTGCTGGTCTATCTTCGAATATGCAATCACCGACTTTATCGCCAGCGAATCCCCCACAAACCCGTCATATCTGAAAGTGGTACTTTGCCTGTCGTAATCTGTAGAGTCTCTCCAGCCGTCCGTATGCGTGACGTTCAGGTCAGCCCGCACGCCATGATTTCCCCAGCTTGTGCCACCTCCCACCAGGGTTCTTGTCCAGCCGAACGAACCCGCTTCCAGGTTGGCCTCCGCCTCTGTCTGTTGCGGCGCGGGCTTGGTCAGGGAGTTGATTATGCCGCCGATGGAATCGGATCCGTATAGCGAAGTGCCTGGCCCCTTGGTCACTTCCAAGCCGTCAGCCATCGGAATGTTGACCTCATACAGCGCGTTATGGTTGAAAAATCCGGTGGACCGGATCGGGATACCATCTTCCAGATAGAGATAGACAGCCGCAGTGGTGAGAGGCTGTCGGATGGAGGTCGTATGCCCTTCGCCGCCAGTCACACTGACCAAGACGCCGGGAACTCGATTGACAATTTCCGAAGGGTGGGAAGGCTTTATGTTCCTGATCTGTTCCTTATCAACCATATCAACGGTAGCCGGAGTGTCAGCTTTTTTCTGCTCCTCCCTGGCGCCGGTGACGGTTATTTCGCCTTTTAGATCCTCATCGTTTTCAGCCATAGCAAATGATGGCGAATATGTGATAAATAACAATCCCTGTAACAGCAAGATCATTACCAGTTTATGCATTTTGTCTCCCTTCGAAAGCTTCTGATTTATGACACATACGATCCTGGCGATTACTAGTCGCCAGTTCGTGCGCGGCGTTTAAACATCCCTGGCGCCAATGCTGTACCAGATTTACGACAGGAAGTTCCTATCTACAACCCCATGCGTGCTTGACGTGAAAGGCTTGTGGCGCTTGGCAGACTGTTAATGAGCAAGAAGGTTGCCAAATATCTTAGTGCTTTAATATCATAATGATATGGCCTTGCGGATGCGGATTGCTCATGCAGGGTGTGTGATATCACACACCCTGCAGGTGAAATAACACAGTGCATGAAAGGTAACCGAACAAGCGGGGGGATGCCAACACTGGCGCCATATTGATCGCTGACAAGCTCAGAAATAAGCTCGGTCTTGGAAATAAATCATTTCCGCCATTCAAATCCCTTCGGTATTCGTAAGGGCCTTCCTTCCACCCATAGCCTGGAATAATCATTCCTGGATTCGATTACACTCCTCAAAGGGTCGCGCCTTGGGCCTATCTTCAACTTGATAGCCGCAGCGTCGAATGGAGCGCTTGGCGCCAGCGTCCCTGGCGCCGCCCCCGTATACCCCAGAGCCCTTGCCCCACCATCCGTGGCCATGCGGAACACTTCCCCGGCGCCCATGTCGGGAAACGTTTTCATCACTCTCCTCATCTCCGCTCGTATATCCAGGTCACTATTGGACGCCAGCGAGTCGGTCCCCAGCCCAACCGTGACGCCTTGCCGCAGAAGCTCCGGAAGCGGGTGAGGCGCCTTGCGGCCGAACCAGCGGTTGGAGTTGGGGCAATACGCCACCTTGGCGCCCGCTTTTTTCAGCGCGGCTATATCGCCTCTTGATGGATGATTAAAGTGGACTGCCAGCGCCCCTTCCAGAGCTTCGGCGTCCCTCACCACCTCCGAGGGTCTCTTCCCCGGCGCCCATTCTTTTTTGTATTGGCCCATCGAACGCAACAGATCACGAAACGGCCCCTTCCCGTGGCGCGAAAACTCTTGCTCCTCCAAAGTCTCCGCCAGATGAATGCAGAGAGGAAGACGGCCCTTGGTCGCGAATCGCGCCACCTCCCGCATAAGAACCCCGGATGTGGAATAGACGGCATGCGGCGCCACCCCCTGGCGCAACATTCCATCGCTCCCCCTCCCCTCTCGCACTCGCAGGAGAAGGCCGCCAAATCTTTCCTCCGCCAGAGAGGGATCCAGCCCGAGTACCTCGTGGAACACCACGCCCCGTATTCCCTGTCGCGCCAGCGCAGCCGCCGTCAGCCCGGTTTGTGTTACATCTCCCACGCATGTGGTTCCCGTGGCCATTAGCCGCCTGACGCCGTTTGCGATTGCGCCCCGTATGGTGGAGTTTTTCGTTTTGATCCGCAGAGCCATCAGTTCCCTTATCCAGTCGGTGAAGGGAGCGCCGGGCGCCAGCTTCCCCTTCATATATGAAAGCTCCAGGTGGCAGTGGGCGTTTACCAAACCTGGATGAAGGATATGGCCGGGCAGCCGGATGCTCCTGTCCGCCTTCACTCCCTTCAGGGACTCAGATGGACCAATTTCGGCGACCTTCCCCTCATGGACGATGATGGCGCCGTCGCGCAGAACAGTGGAGGAATCGATGATGATAACCTGAGCGGTGACCTTCAGGGTGGCTCCGGTTACGGGTCGATCCATTTGCGCCAATCCTCGGTAATGATCCCCTGGGTTCTGTAGCGCAGCATGGCGCTTTTGCACTGGCAGTCGCGCGGCTGGCTGCGGACCACTTTCAGCGCCTCGGCCACGATCTCCGGCATCTGCTCCATGGCCCGGTCCACCTTTCGCTTCTCATCCCCGGTGGTCATTCCCTCAAAAAGCACTCCCTGCCGAAACTCCCTCTCCACCAGCCCCTCGGCAAAGTTGGTGAGATAGCAGATGGCCGCATAGCATATTTCAAGCTCCCTTGCCAAAAAAGCCTCAGGGCAGAGGGTCATCCCCACCAGGTCCGCCCCATAGGAGTGGAACAGCCTTATCTCCGCCGGGGTCTCCAGCCTGGGACCTTCGGTGCATAAATACGTGGCCTTTTCCACGACATTTCGATCCATCCGGCCCACGGAATATAGCAGAGCGTGGCGTAGCTCCGGGCAGAAGGGATGGCTCATCCTGATAAAGCCCAGCCCCCCTTTGGTGAAGAAGGTGGAGGGGCGGCTTTTTGTCATATCGATAATGTCGTCCGGCACGGCGAATCCGCCCACATCCAGATGTGGATTGATTATACCCGGCCCGGACCAGGAGACTATCCGTTCCACGCCCAGTTCCTTGAACGCCCAGATGTTGGCCCGGTAGTTTATGAAAGGCGCCGTCACCGCATACCTTTCCAGCCCGTGACGGGAGAGGAAGTAGAACTGGATCCCCGCATGGTTAACCTGCTTGATGTCATCCACCTGGCCGAAGGGAGTCTTGATGGCTGGCGTATCCGTCACCCGGCCGAAGACTTTCTCCTTAAGCAGGTTGTAGGCTGCGCTTCCCCCTATCACGGCGACATTGATCTTACTCACCAGTCTTTCTCCGGCCTCCGGGACGGCGGTGACGCCTGCTTCCGGAGTTCCTTCTTCAGTTCCTGCTCATCCTTCCCGATGGCGTTCAGGGTCATCTTGGCCTCCTCCGGGGTCATTTCCCTCGCTCTATCATCCTTTTCATTCATCTGCTCCGGCTCCGGATTTTTATCCTGCTTTCCCTGGCCGGATTGATCCTGCTTTTGTGACTGCTCACCCTCCCGCGGGTCGTGGCTCTTCTCCTCATCCTTGCTATCGCCATCCTGGCCCTCTTTTTTATCCTGTTGGCTTTGCTGCTTCTTTTTATTCTCAATCTCCTGGATTCTGGCCAGGGACAGCTCCAGATTGTGGCGGGAGTCATCACCACCAGCGCCGGATTTCAGCAAAGCCTTGTAACCCTCCGCCGCAGCGGCATAGCTCTTCTGCGCGTTCTCCATGTCACCGCTTTTCTCCGCCGCCTCCCCGGCGCGGTACAAGGCCACTCCCCGGTTGAAGGCGGCGTCTTCTCCCAGCGCTCCCCCGGCTCCGGCAGCCCGCTCGAAGGCCTTGGCCGCCTCCTGATACTCTCCCAGCTTGTGGTAGGCGCCCCCCATGTTGTAGTCCAGTTTTTTATTGTCCGGGTCCGTCTGTTGGGCTTTCTTGTATTCCTCCAGGGCTCCCTGGTAGTCCTCCAGACCTTGCAGCGCCGCGCCTTCATGGGCGGGCCCGCCAAATCCGGCCAGGATCATCACCATCAGCGGCAGGGCAGCCACCCTATATGATGGAGCCATATTCCAGCATCTCCAATATCAGCCCTTCCCGCAGTCCGAAATCCGACACAATGATATGATCCACCCCCGCGCGACGCATTACCGCCTCCACCATGGCAACACCCGGGATGATCAGATCTTCGCGCCCCCCCTTCAGCGGGCCGATGCGTGACATCTGATCGATAGTCATCGTGAAAAGCTTCAGCCGCATAGCCTCCACAGCCTTCAGGGTCAGCTTGTGATGGTTGATCATGGCGGAGTTGTATTCGTCCAGCTCCAGGTCCATGGCCGCCAGCGAAGTCACCGTCCCCGCAGTGCCTACGATGCTCTCTCCCCCGTCCGGGGCAAGCTGGGTGAAAACCTGGTCCACCTTCGCCTTCACCTCCTCGGCCATTTTACGATATTCATATTCGATCACCGGATGCGCGGTCAGATATGTCTCCGACAAACGCACAACACCCAGGTCTGATCCCACTGCGGCGCCTTTCCCTTTTCTTTTACTGTGGATGAACTCGGTGCTGCCGCCGCCTATGTCGAAGAGGATGAATCCGGCTTCCCCATCCTTAACCACCAAACGGGCGCCTCTCAGGGCCAGCCGCGCTTCCATCTCCCAGGTTATAACCTTAAGTCCATGGCCTACAGCGGAGCGCAGCTTTACATCCAGCTCATCGGAATTGGCGGCGTTGCGCCCCGCGCTGGCGGCGGCGATCACCAGATTAAACGGATAGAAAGGCTCCGCGTTTTTCAAAAGCGAGGCCACCCCATTCACAGTTCTTTTTATGGCGGCCGGGGCCAGCTTCCCGCTCTTGCCCAGCCCCGCGCTCAGGCGGGTTATCACCTGGTCGGAATATACGATGGAAAAACTCTCCCCCTCCGGCTCGGCTACAAGAATACGGACTGTGTTGGCTCCCAGGTCTATTGCCGCGATTCTGCTCATGGCGCGCTCTCCGATAATTCCCTCAGTGACATCGATCCATTATAGCAAATGGGCCCTCCTC
>Ga0224496_10000306_pt1 | contig 35183 bp, 28 predicted proteins | sample SF_Jul11_sed_USG_2_FD_168127 | JGI IMG/M metagenome (GOLD analysis project Ga0224496, IMG submission 168127) | Sediment microbial communities from San Francisco Bay, California, United States - SF_Jul11_sed_USGS_8_1 | ecosystem: Environmental > Aquatic > Marine > Sediment | place: USA...
CGCGCGCTCGGGGCTCGCGTGGGCGTATGCGGTCGGCGCGGCCGGGTACGCGCTGGGCCTGCTGGCGTCTGCGCTCTTGGATCTGCCGACGGGCGCCATGATCGTCTGGGCGCTCGCCGCCGTAGCGAGCGTCCTGGTCTTGCGCGGGCCGCGTTAGGCAGCTGCTGCGGGGCGCCTCGGCGAGGCGGTTCGAGAGGAATGCTGGCGCCCCGGGAGGGAATCGAACCCCCGACCCGCTGCTTAGAAGGCAGCTGCTCTATCCGACTGAGCTACCGGGGCGCAACCCAAACCTAGCAGGCCCACTGCAGGCTGTTCCGCGCGTTGACACGCCCCGGGGCCGCGGTAGCTTGGCCCGCCTGTATGGTGGGCGTAGCTCAGGCGGTTAGAGCGCCAGGTTGTGGCCCTGGAGGTCGGGGGTTCGAGTCCCCTCGTCCACCCCACAGGAAGCCGGCGCGATTCGACGACCCCGGAGCCAGAGGACGGGAGGGCGGATCCGATTCTTGCGCCTTCGGAATTTCCCCTGGGGACCCTGAGACTCGGAAGCTTTGTAACCTTTTGAATTCCTTTTAGTATTTTGATGCACGCAATGAATTGGTTTTGGGTCATAATGCCCTCGAAACAGCACTCGGACGCGGTGGAGCGCTAGGATGGAAATCCAGGTGCTCGATCAGCGCAGAAGGCATTTCATGAACCGCATTCGCGCGGCCAGACAGGCGATGGGCTGGACCCAGAGCGATCTCGCGGATCGCTCCGGCGTCTCCGCGCGCACGATTCACGCGATCGAGAAGGGCCGGCCCTGCCGGCAGGCGACCAAGCGCAAGATCCTGCGCACGCTCGGGGTTCCCTGGGACATGCGCGAGGAGTACTTCCCGGGCATGCGCAAGGTGCGACGCCTCGCCGCGGTCGAAGAGGTGCGTAGCGCCTGAGTCGCGTGGCCTGCCCGGCGGATGCCGCCGCGCGCGAGCGCACCCCGATGGACGCGCGGCGCCCGGACGAGACCCGGCAACGCAACGCCTCCCGTGCGCGCCGTTCCCTGGGATCTGCGCGCGCGGCCGAGCCGGCGCCCTTCTTTCCCCGGCGGGGTCAGGACGGGCTCCGGATCGGACGAAGAGCAGGGGCCATGATGCGTTGCGGTCGGAGCAGAGCCGGACTCGTGCGCGGCGCGCGCCGCTGCGGGCTGCTGGCGCTCTGCGTCCTGTGCCTGGGCGCGCCCGGCTCGGCCGTCGTGATCGCGACCGGCGACGGCAGCGGCAACACCAGCGCGCCCCCGGACGATCCGGGCTGGGCGGCCGTGGGGCTGGCGGGAGGTCTCACCGGTGTCTACCTCGGCAACGGCTGGGTGCTCACCGCGAGTCACGTCGGTGAGCGCGCGATTACCTTCGAGGGTGTCACCTATCAGCCGGTGGTGGGCTCCAAGATCCAGATGATGACCAGCGAGGCCTACACGGCCGACCTCATCGTCTACCAGATCGAGGGCGATCCGGACCTCCCGGCGATCGTGCTGGCCCAGACTCCGCCGGTCGCCGGCGTGGACCAGGTCATCCTGATCGGGCAGGGCTGGAATCGCGAGGCGACGCTCACGAACTGGACGTCGAGCTTCACCGAGGCGCCCCCGGGACCCATCGTGTATTCCGGCTACAAGCGGGCGACGGGCCGGGCCTTGCGCTGGGGTCAGGACGTCGTGACCGAGACCGATCGCCTGATCGCGCTCGCGGGCCACAACACGCACTCCTTTCTCAGCCGCTTCGATGCGAGCGGCTCGGACGTTCCCGACGAGGCGCACGCGGTGAACGGGGATTCGGGCGGTGCCGTCTTCCTGAAGCGCGGCGGCAGCTGGGAGCTCGTGGGCATCCTCTTCGCGCGCACCACCGAGACCGACCAGCCGGTCGATACGGCCGTGTTCGGGAACGAGTCGGTCAGCGTCGACATCTCGTTCTACCGCGATCAGATTCTCGACGCGACCGCGCCGCCCATTCCGGTGCTCCCGCTGGCGGCGCTCACCGCGCTCTCGGGCGCGCTGCTCGTCTCGGCGCGCGCGGCGCTGCGCAGCCGTCACACGCGGAGCTGAAGCGCCGCGCCGCGTGGCGCTCGGATCGAGCGGCGGCGCCTGTGCTCGATCTCTCGCCGGCGCTCAGCGCCCGCACACGAGCGCGCAGGGAAGATCCACGTAGATCACGGCGCCGTTTGCGCAGACACAGCCTCCGTCGCTGCGCCGCATGGCCCTGGCGCCGGCGGCCGCCGGTGCGGCGGGAAGCGCTTCGCTCGGCGGCGGCGCTTCGTCCTCGTCGCAGCCCGTGCCGGTCTTCGTGCAGCCGGGCGCGCAGGCCAAGCCGCGGATCGGCAGCATGCCGCGCGCCGTGCCGTCGTGGAAGCGCACCGGCAGCGTGGCCATGGAGAGGTCCGAGAGGCGCTTCCACACCATGAAGTGCAGGTGCGGGCCGCCGGAGAATCCCGTGTCTCCGGAGAATCCGATCGGATCCCCGGTGTCGACCCATTGCCCCAAGCTCACGATTGCGCCGTGACGCAGATGCGCGTATGTCGCGAGCGTGCCGTCGGCGTGGAGCACCTCGACCCTGTTGGCCCTGTCGTGCGAGGTCTTGCGCAGGACGCCCGCGACATCGCTATCGATGATGTTCACCACGGTTCCGGCTCGAGCCGCGAGCACCGGCGTGCCCCAGGGCATGGCGAAGTCGAGCGAGTATTGCGCCGCGCCCTGGTGGCTGGCGCTTCCGCCGTAGCCCTGACTCACGCTGCGCGGCTGCGCGCCGCCGAAGGGCATGCGGTAGTGCCAGCGGTCGTCGTGCCGGGCCAGCATGCTGCCGAGCGCCGCCCGCCACGCGAAGCTGTGGTGCGTGGGCTGGCTCGGGTCGAGCGCGGCCAGGCTCCCCACCACCTGCTCCGTGCCGGGCTCGACCACGCCGCGAAAGGGAAGGGGCGCGAGGGGCTTCGCATTCTCGAGCTCGGTCACACGGATGCGCACGCTGTAGGGTGCGGCGCTCTCATTCGAGACCACGAAGCGCGTCGCGGCCCCGAGCGTGCGCGTCTCGACGCAGACGGGGATGCCGTCCAGGCACAGGCGGTCGCCGGCTGCGCGCGCAGAGATGCCCGCCAGCAGCGCGAGTCCGGCGCCGAGCGCGGCGGTGCACACGCGCGCCGCGCGAATCGAAGCTGCGCGCTGCATTCGCTCCCCCCTCGTTGCCGCGACCCCGCCCAGCCGTCATCGGTCCGAGTGGCTCCTTCCCTGAGCTTCGCGGGAACCAGCCGCTCCCCGGTGGGCGCGACCTGTGCGGACATGCAGCGGGGTCCGCGAGCCGGTACGCTTGGGCCGCCCAAGGGGTACGGCCGGCGCGCTGCCGCCCGACCGCGCCCACTGCAGACACACCCAGGCGTGCGCCGGTAGCTCAGCTGGATAGAGCATCAGGCTTCGAACCTGAGGGTCGGGGGTTCGAATCCCTCCCGGCGCGCCATTTTTCTTCGGGGTATCGGGGTCTTGTAGACGGTCTGGGACTCCCTTCGAGGCACAGCCTGTGACGAAGGGATTCCGACGTGTCACACCCTCATACCTCCGACTCCGACTGCACGCTCACCGATCTCCGCACCTGCTCCGAGTGCGGCGTCTACCACGGAGACCTGGTCGACTCCTTCGTGATGGTGCGTCGGCAGGAAGGCGTATCGGACAAAACGGTCAACAACGACCTGATGAACGAGTTCACACTACACCCCGGTGTCTACAAGACTGGCTCCGCCACCGGCCTCCTGCAGCGGAACTCTGCTCGATCTGTTTTCTTGGAATGATGAGAATGGCATAACGCTTGAACATTAGTTGGGCGATTTGATCCACCATCTCGACGTGGAATGATGTGATCTACGTCCGCAGCAGAAATTTGTCTGTCTCCTTTGACGCATTCAACGCAGCAAGGGTTGGCATTCAACCTGCGCTTTTTTTCGGGGTCCGATAAGGGTATGGTTCAATTCCAGCGGTTGATTTACCCGCTGCGGAAATGTGAGCATGACCGAAGATTTTCAAGTAGTCCGCCGGGCCAGCGAGGGGATTGTCTCTCACAGCTTCCCAGAGAAGTAGTGGTGTCCGATCTGCTTTAGCAGTGGAACGGACGGATAGTCGATGATCGTCAGACCTCCGTCCACGATTAGTGTCTGCCCAGTAATGAAGGACGCCTCCTCTGAGGCCAGGAACAGAACGGCGGAGGCAATCTCCTCGGGGGTTCCCATGCGACCCAGTAGCGAAGGTAGGTTCTCCCACTTGCCGTTGCTGCTTCCCGAGGGATGTCTTGTCGCGTCGTGCTCGGTTGCGATCCAGCCGGGGCTGACGCCATTGGCGCGAATTCCGTACGGCGCGCCTTCCGCCGCCAGTGATCGGGTCAAGCCCTCCAGAGCCGCCTTGGCGACACAGAAGAGGCCCCAGTTGCCGTGTAGTGCGCCGGTCGAGGAGATGTTGACGATAGCGCCCGAGCCCGAGAGCTTCAGCAGCGGCAGCGCATAGGATGCAACGTAGTAAGCAGAATCGAGATTGGACCGACGCAGCCTCTCCCAACGAGCTCCCGGTGGTGAGTCTTTCTCAAGGTCGCCGTCCTCTCCCGCATTGTTGACAACGATGTCGATGCCACCATACTGCTTCGTAATGTCGTCGATGAGAGCAGCGACGTCTTCCTCTATGGTGAGATCGACTGCGAAGAAGGTGCCTTCGCCCGTACGTTCTCTGATCTCCTTCTCCACCGCGGCGCCCCGGGGCCGGTTGCGACCCACGAAAGCAACGCGAGCACCTTCGTCAACGAATCGGTGGACGATCCGACGCCCGATTCCGGAGTTGCCACCAGTGATCAGCGCCACCTTGCCATCGACACCCATGGCCACCTCTCTGCTCTGCCGGCTAGCCGCTCGAAGCTAGCAGGAACCGGGAGCAAGAAATTGAAGTGTAAATTCCGGGTCATCATCACATTTTCCGAGCTAGAAAGGCAATCGCCGTTCCCCTCTGAGGTTTCCATTGATTTGGAGGCCCGCGCGAGCGTGGCCGTTCCCGGATTTCGGACTGCTCGTAGGACGGCTTGACGCTGACTCAGTACTGAGATCTGTGTGAATCGCTCCGGCTCTTTCGGAGATTGGTGTGCCCCAGGTTTTTCCCTGAAAAAGACTCGGGAAGTTTGAGAATAGCCGCTATGTTTAATCTAACGCACAAAAGTGTCCATCTCCCATGTACTCTCTCCCGCGAGAGATCCAGGGCTTCGGCATTCGCAGGGCTGTGGGGGACTTGGGCCCGTCTACGCCGGTTGGCTCGCGCGGATAAACACCGGAGTGAGTAAGAAGGAGCGGCTGGCGCAACGGGCCCAGTCGGGCGCTCCGTACCCCCCCTGCAGCCGGGCAACTGTGCAACTCCCGAATCGAGGAGTCGGGCGGCGAAAAAGAGGGGCCATATAGGGCCGTGGGGCCGTACTGGATGCAGCCGGTTGCAGCCTATTGCACCCGCTTGCAAGGCAGGCGACGCAAGTAGGCATCACCCCTTGCGCTTTCGCGATTCTTCGAACCTGAGGGTCGGGGGTTCGAATCCCTCCCGGCGCGCCAGGGAAGTCAATGAGTTAGAGAGGCACCGAATAACAGAGTCTTCCTCGGTGCAGCCAACTTGCGCCCAATCTCAGCCGCGGAGATTGCGCGCTGCCTTTATTTCCGCTGGCCACCGCGTACTCGCGGGACGCCCGCGGCGCGTCGTCGAGGGGCTGGTGAAGGCGGAGCTGGCTTGGACGAAGGCCGAGCAAGAGATTCCCGCTCAGGCCCCGCGCCCGGACTGCTCCTTCTTCCCGTAGGACCGCCCGACCATCGTGTACGCCGCGATGCCCCAAGTCACGAAGAGCCCGGCCCAGGCCAGTGCCAGCAGTGTCTCGCCGGACCACCAGTCGAGTCTGTCGCCCTCGCGCAGGGTGTCGGTTGCCGCTTGATAGGGGAGCACGTAGAAGAAGAGCAGCGCCACCGTCAAGAAGGTTCCGCATGCCGCGACGCTGAGGGCGGCCCACTGGGTCTTCTTCGTCTGTACTGCGCTGCGCTCTTCGGCGGGCATCTCGTGCAGCGCCAGCCGGTGCGCGCGCTCGGTGTCGGTTACGGTGCCATGCCGCGAGATCCAGAGGACGACCGCGAGGCTGATCAAGCCACCGACCAGGACGGGATTCAGGTAGGAGGGCAGGTCGATCCAGCCCAGTGTATCGAGCAGCCGCGGAATCACGTTTCCCACGAAGCCCGTGATGATGCCCCAGTAGGCTGCGCGTGCGGTGATCTTGTCGCTCCACACGCTCATGAAGCCGACGGGGCCCCAGGAGGAGGCGTAGACGGTTCCGACGTAGTAGGTCAGCCAAAAGATATTCGGCGGCAGGAACAGTCCGATGCCGAGGGTGACGGCACCGACGGCCAGCATCACCCAGCGGCTGAAGCGCAGCATGCTCCTGTCGTCTCTCTGGGTGTGGGGGAAGATGTCCTGGCTGACGCTGAATCCCACCAGCGACAGAAAGGTCGTCGCCGAGGAGAGCGCTGCGGCCGTGACACCCGCGAGCAACAGGGCCCCCATCAAGGGCGGCATCATGTTCATCGCCGCCCAGATCATCGTCTGTTCGTCGGGAAAGATGTCGGTCTTGCCGAGGTTGACCGCCGTTGCCGCCGCATAGAGCGCCATGTTGCTCACCGCGATCACGACGGCCGCGATGCAGGCGGAGCGGATCACCACGTGTTCGGACTTCGCCATCAGGTAGCGGCTCGATTGCCAGGGACTGACGGCTGTCACCAGGGCCCAGGCGATCCCGATGATCACCGACCAGATCGCATAATCCAGGGGCGTGTTCCACTCCGTGCCGGGGCCGACGATGCCGTGCCAGCTCATCAGCTCGGGCTTCTCCTTCAGCCGGACAAGGCCATCCATGGTCGGCAGCCAGCCGCCGTGGGCGTCGACGATGTAGTAGAAGGCGACGAAGCTCATGACGGTGAAGAGCAGGAACATCATTGTGTCGGTGATGACGACGCCGCGAGACCCGGAGTAGAGGGTGAAGAGCGTGTAGCTCACCCAGGCCACGACGAGCCCCTCCGTGTAGGTGAGCGGTGCGAGCTGGGAGAGGATGACGGCGGCGCCCTGGGTGACCGCCAGCAGATAGCCGCCGAGACCGAGCACGAGGGTCACGCCCGCCGCCGTCTGCACCGGCTGGCTGTCGAAGCGCCGGCCGAAGAACTCGGCCACCGTGAGCGCGCGGCTACGCCGCAGGTAGCGGCCGAAGAAGAGCGCACCCCACACGTAGCCGGTTACCCAGATGGAGGGCCAGAGAATGAAGGCACCTCCCTGGGTGGCGTACGAGAAGCCAGTCTCTCCCAGGAAGGCGTTGGTGCTGAGCACGCTGGCCACGAGGGTGCCGACGATCAGGAGCGTAGGAGCCTGGCGCCCGGCGACGAAGTAGTCGTCGAGGTGCTTGACCTTGCGGCCCGCGTAGTTTCCGACCAGCGCGTAGATCACGAGGCTGATCAGGATGCTGGTCGAGTAGATGTCCATCTCGCGTCGCCCCGTTCCTGCACGCGCAAGTTCATCCGGCGAGGCCGCGCTGGCCCACGCGGGGGATGATGCCGGCCGGTAAGAGCCCGGCGGCGTCAACACTGGACACCGCCGGGATGCTGCGGCCCTGCAGCTCGATGATCTCGTTCGAGGGGCCGGCGTAGAGCGCGCCGGGGCGCGGCGTGGCGGGCTCGCCGTGACGACAGGCCAGCGCAGACAGAACTGCGAGCGCGCAGGCCCGGACGATCCACCGTTCGAACCCGCTGCGTCGATGCATGGCGCCCCCCCGGACGCCGAGCATCTCATATCTCGGCCCGCCAGCGGGGCGTCAATCGAGTGCGCTGGGCCAATTCTCGCGGCTCCTCAAGATCAGGGCTCGCGTTCGAGCCGCCACCCTTCACGCGTCTCGAGGTCGTAGTTCGACGAGAGCCCGCCAGGGGGGCCGTCCAGGCTTCCGGCTCCGACTTGGCCGCGTAGCCGCAGGCGCAGCAGCCGCCGAAGACCGGCGTCTTCGGGAGAGCCCGCGAAGCCGCGCGCGGCTCTCCTCGCCGGCGAAGAGCCACCGGGCGCCACGACCATCGATGTAGCGCCCTCGTCGTCGAGAGCCGTGGCAGCAGGGTCCCTGCGTGGAGACCGACTCGAGCGAGAGCATCGCGCATGCCCTCGCGGAGCGTGCGTCGGATGCGCTGGGCGGTGCCAGCGGAGAAGGTGCTCGCGGCTGCGCGATCGAAGCGTTCTTCTGCGATTGCGAATGGGAATGGGTCGGGCGTAATCTGTGCGATTGGGTACTTGAAACTGCAATCATCCAAGCAATCGAGGGGGCACTCTGTGAGCGAGAGTCGAGTCAAGCCGCAGGTCGTGCGTGAAGGCGATGTCAAGATGGTGGGGCCGGGTCACGACGAGGATCACTACATCTCCGTGCCCATCAAGCCGCTCTTCGAGGTAGAGAACGTGGGGCACATCGGGGTCTGTTACATGGAACCCGGCGATGAAACCTGCGTATTCGCGATCGAAGAAGAAGACGATGGAACGGCGCCGCACCACTACGGCCCCTGTGACGAGTTCTACTACATCCTGTACGGCGAGTTTACGGTCTGGTGGGGCAAGGACGCCGCGAACCTGGATGCATTCTACGAGCTCAAAGAGGGCGACTGCGCCTACTACCCGACGGGCTGGAAGTACAAAGTGAAGAACACCGGGAGGTCGCCGGGCAAATTCTTCTATTACATGTCGTCGCCGCGCAGCGGAGTTCAGCGGCTCGACAAGGTGACCTAGATCGTGCAGGCGAGCCTCATCCTGGTAAACGGCAAGATCGTTACGATGGACGCCGCGGGCTCGATCGCGCAGGCGCTGGCGGTCGGCGGCAGCAGGATCGTCGCCGTCGGCGCGAAACCCGATGTCGAACCCCTGCGCGGCAAGAACACCCGAACGATGGATCTGGAGGGCCGCGTCGTCCTCCCGGGGTTCATCGATGCCCACGTTCACCTGGACTGTGCGGCCGCCCATACGAAGCTCGCCGCCAGTTGTCACATCCCGCCCGTCGACTACGTAGACGTCGTCGGTCGCACCGGATCTCTCGAAGCCATCCTGAACTTCGTCAAGCAGGCTGCGCAGGAGACGCCCGCGGGCGAGTGGATCATCGGCCAGGGGCGGTTTTCGCTCGAAGTCGACGGGTGCTCGCCCAGCAAGGGGCAGCTCGACGCAATCGCACCGAATCACCCCGTCATGATCCGCTACAGCGCGCATTCTCAGCTGCTGAGCAGCAAGGCGCTAGAGCTCGCGGGCATCTCCCGGGATCGCCCGACGCAGGAGGAATTGGACGAGGTTGCTCCCCGGGCCAGGGTGCGCCGGGATCCTGCCACCGGCGAACCGACCGGCGTGGTGAACGAGTGCATCGATTGGATCTTTCGGCGGCGCTGTCCCTGGAAGTACGACGAGCTGCGTCACGCCATTCGCCAGACCTGCGGCGAAGCGGTTCGTTTCGGCGTGACGAGCATTCACGAGTTCGTGAGCTGGCCGGATAGCGCACGCATCTATCAGGAACTCTACAGAGACGGGGAGCTGCCTCTGCGCGTCCAGCTCTGCCCGTGCGTTTGGGGCATGCAGCGCACGGTGGAGATGAACTCCCTGTTGAATCTCGGATTGCAGACCGGGTTTGGCGACGACTGGATCAAATTCGGAAGCGCAAAGATCTTCGTCGATGGCGAAGGGCGCGATGAGAACGGCGTCGCACAGGAATGGCCTCGAATTACACAGGGCCGGCTCGATGGTCTCGTCGCCAGCGCCCACGGCGCGGGCATTCGCGTGATGATGCACGCGACATCACGCGAAGGCCAGGAGATGGCGATCCGCGCCGTCGAAGCCGCGCTACGCGAGTTCCCGAAGTCGGACCATCGCCACCGCATCGAGCATTTCGCGGGCGACTATTGGCCCGAGGGCCTCGCGCGCCTCGAGCGGTCGGGAATCATTCCGGTTCCGACTCCGTACAGCTCCCTGGGATGGTACGGGGATGCCTGGCTCGACTCCGCTCTCCCGGGCGAGAAGGTGGTCCCCTATCGATCGTTGCTCGATGGGGGATTCATGCCCCCGGGCAACTCCGACTGCATGGGAACCGAGCCCGAGGCCTTGAATCCCTGGTGGAGCATCTGGTGCGTCGTCGCGCGAAAGACGCGAAGTGGTCGTTCGATCTGCCCCGAGGAGGGGCTCGACGTGTTGGAGGCGATTCGCCTCTACACGACGTACTCGGCTTACGCGGGCTTCGAGGAGTCCAGCAAGGGATCGCTCGAGCCCGGCAAGCTCGCCGATCTCGTCGTGCTGTCCGACGATCCCTTCGAGATTCCGGTGGATGCGCTGAAGGACGTCCACGTGGAGACCACGATCGTGGGGGGCCGCGTCGTCCACGAGTAATCCGCGCCTCAGTCCACCTCGGAGAAACCCCTCTACCGCAGAGCTCCTGCCGGCCATCCACTCCCGGACTTCGAACCAGAACGCAGCCTGAGCTTCCTCTGCTCGCGCTTCTGCGAGCGCGGGCGTGACGTCGGTTCGCGATCCATCAAGCTTCGGCGGCGAAGCGGAAGACGTCCGGCGTGGCGATCGCCAGGTAGTCCGGCATGGCCATGACGATGGAGGTGGTGAGCGAGCCGGCGTTGAAGGCGATGCGGTCGTTGGCGCACAGGGTCTCGTCGACGTGAAGCGGCAGCGTCAGGATCGGCGCGCCGAAGGGCGGAACGGCGCCCGGCTCGAGCCCCGTGAGCTCGAGCAGTTCGTCGCGCGTGGCGAAGCGCGTCTTCTTCGCGCCGAAGTGGCGCTTGACGGCGCGGGAGTCGAGCTTCGCGGCGGCGCTCAACACCAGCAGGTGGAACTCGCCGTCCGCGCGCAGCACCAGCGCCTTGCCGCCCACCCGCAACGGCTCGCCGCGCGCCCGGGCACTCTCCTCGGAGGTGCGCGTGGGGCCGTGCTCGACGACACGGTAGGCGATGCCACGCGAGTCGAGGAGCTCGCGGATCCGCTCGAGAACGGTCGGCTCGGGCACGTGACCGAGCGTAGCCCGCTTTGCGTGGAGGTCGCCGGGCGACCCGCCAGTCCTCTCCGGCCTCACAGACCCCGTCGTTGTCGCAGGCGCCGCATCGGGTGCCGGCAGAAGCGGCGGACCTGCGTGGGGACTCTGCTCAGCGCTGCTGGATGCCGCGCCCCTGCACCAGCGTGATGTAGCGGTCCGCGGGAACGTCTTCGAGAATCTCCTGTTCGCCGCCCGGCCAGCGGATCTCCACGCGCTCCACCATGGCGTCCGCGCCCAGGCCGAAGTGCAGGCGCGGGTCATTGTACGAGAGATAGCTGGTGGCCCACTGGTTCACCTTCATCTGGGTGCGGCTCGCCGTGGTCACGCGCACCTCGGCGCCGATGGCGGATGCGGGGCCGCGGCTTCCCAGCAGCGTGAGGCCGAGCCAGTGGTTGCGGTTGCCGCCGTCGTTGCGCAGAAGAGCCGGCGTCGCCTGGAGGTCCACGTGGGACACGATGATGTCCAGATCGCCGTCGTTGTCGTAGTCCCAGACGGCGGCCCCGCGGCCGGAGCGCGGCGTCTGGAAGTAGGCGCCCCGCTGCGGGCCGACATCCTCGAAACGGCCACTGCCGTCGTTCTCGAGCAGCAGCGGAAGCTGCAGCACGAGCTCCTCGGCGGCGCCGTTGGCCGAGAAGAGATCCAGGTCGCCGTCGTTGTCGAAGTCGAAGAGCGCCGCGCCCCAGGCGCCCTTGCCGCGAAATGCCTTGGCCACGCCGCTCGTCTGTGTGATGTCGTCGAACATACCGGCGCCGAGGTTGCGGTAGAGCGCGCCGTAGCGCAGATCGGTCACGAAGAGATCGATGCGGCCGTCGCCGTCCACGTCGCCGAGCGTTCCGTGCATCGAGCCCGTGGGCTGGCCGCGGTCGTTCACGGCCACGCCGCTCAGTTCGCCCACCTCGCGGAAGCTGCCGTCCGCCTCGTGGCGGAACAGGAAGTTCGACTGGTGGTCGTTGCCCTGAAACAGATCCAGATCGCCGTCGCCGTCGGCGTCGAAGACCGTGAGCCCCATGCACTTGGACTCGGGGTACAGCAGACCCGCCTGGGCCGTCACGTCGTGAAAGCGGCCGTCGCGCTCCTGGCGGTAGAGCAGGCTGGCCTGGCCGCGATAGCGCTCGGGGTGCGGCATGGCGCCCGGCGCCGCCGGGTCGACGGTGTCCGGATCGAAGGCCAGGAAGTTTCCGAGCACGAGATCCGTGCGGCCATCGGCGTCGTAGTCCCAGAAGGCGACGCCGACGCTCCACTTCGTGCGACCGTTCAGCGTGTCGGGCCCGCGCAGACCGAGCGCGTCCGTCACGTCGCGGAAGGTCCCGTCGCCGTTGTTGGCGTAGAAGACGTTGGGGCCGTAGTTGGCCAGGTACACGTCCACGTCGCCGTCGCCGTCGTAGTCGAACGCGCCGGCCGCCATGCTCCAGTGGCGGTCGTCGAGGCCGGCCTGCTCGGCGACCTCCTCGAACGTCCCGTCGCCGCGGCTGCGGTACAGGCGGTTCGGCGTGTCGCGGAAGGCGCGGCCCTGCGGATCGCTGATGCCCTCGAGATACGTCCCGTTCAGCAGATACAGATCCAGGTTCCCGTCGCCGTCGTAGTCCAGGACCGTGACGCCCGAGCCGCTGCTCTCCAGGATGTTCCCGTAGGTCGCGTCGCCGAACGTGTAGCGGAAGTCGATGCCGGCCTGTTCGGTGACGTCGGTGAAGCGCACGGCGGGCGCCTTGTCGCAGGCCGTCGCCACCGCGCAGAGCACGAGAAAGGTTCGGCCGAAACGCACCACCTGTGTCTCCCGCCGATCGCCGCGTGTGCGTCAGAAGCGATACTGGGCGCCGATGCCGATCGACAGGTAGTCGAGGTCCTTCACGTTTGCAAAGGAAAGCACGTGGCGGGCGAGGGTCGGCGCAGCTCCTCTAGCCCCTGTCCTTGGTGCACATCTCTCCCTGCTGCCGATAGCCTGAATCGCAAGTCCAGCTGTTTCCCGAGTACCCGAGGTGGGCGTTCATGGGCATCTCGACCGCGACGCACGACGCATCGCGCTTCCGGTAACCTCGATTGCAATCCCAGTCGTTGCCCGAACGCCCGATGAATCCCTGCTGCGGGATCTCGAGGCGTGCGCACGAGTCACCGCTCTGGCGGAATCCCCGTTCGCATTTCCAGCGGTCTCCGGAAGAGTCGAGATAGGCGTTCTCAGGCACCGCAATGGCCACGCAGGACCGGCCGAGCCTTCGATAGCCTCGATCGCACTCCCATCCGCCTCGGTAGGAGCTCGCGAGATGCGCGTTCGGGGGTACCTCGACGGCGACGCAGGACTGATCGACGTTTCGATAGCCGCGACGGCACTCCCATGCGCTTCCGCTGGAAGCCAGGAAGGCGTCCGCAGGCACGTTGATCTCCGCGCAGGTCCCACCGGCTTCCCGGAACCCTCGATTGCACTTCCATCCGCTCCCCGACGAATCCAGATAGGCATTCGGAGGCACGTCGACGGCCACGCACGAGAGGCGGACGCTCCGGTAGCCCCGGTCGCACTCCCATCCGTCTCCGTGCGTCTTCTTGTGGGCGTTGAGAGGCGCCGCAGCCGCGGCATCCTGCTGCGCCGCGGCAACGCCGGGCCAGGAGGCCAGGGCCAACAAGGCGATCAGGAAGCGACAGGATGCGGTTCGCCGTAGCGACTGGATGCTCATGGCTGGGGTTCTCCGTTTCTCTTGGCTCTGCGATCTTCTCGGTGCCGAGATTCGCGACGTTTCTCATGGAGTCGCCGGCGCAGGGACGTGACTCAGGGGCGTGAATGGGCTTTCGCCTCTCGCTGCCCCTCGCGCACTTCGGCCCAGAAGCGGGCGCGCGCCCTGGCCTCCCGGCGCTCCTCGGGGCCGCTCTGCGACCATCGCCAGAGGCGCCAAAGCGCGCGGCCCAAGAGTTTCCGCATGTGAGCCCCCCGTCGCAGACGCCGAGAGCGTCTGCTTCGTCGTTGGCTAGGCGGCCGCCGAGACGGGCTGGGTCTCGTTGTCGAGCCCCTGGCTGCCACCGAAGCTGTCGTAGTTGCGCCACTCCTTCGCGTAGGCTGCCTCGGCAGAGCGCGCGTAGCTGTAGGCGAAGCGCGTGTAGCTGCTTTCGGCGTTCCCCACGCGACCGAGTGCCGGAGCGTCCAGCGGCAGCGGTCCCCGCCGATGCACCCCCCACGGCGCTTTCGCGGGAGAGGCATACTTCTCGTAGCGGCTCGGCATGCCCACCCACTCGTGCAGGCGTTGTCTCACGTCGGAGTCCGAGCGCCCCACGTAGAAGACATCGAACCTGTCGCCGTCCATGTAGCCGAGAGCGTAGTTGCCCGGCGACGTCCGCGTCAGCGCCTGGTCGATCGCCTCGTCGCTGAGCGGATAGGACCCGCTCATCTCCAGCGAGCGCAGCGTCGCATATCTTGCCGCGCAGGCGGGACAAACAGAGAGCGGATGCTCCCCGAGGTGGAGTTGCTCGCACCAGAAGCATCGCACGATCGGCGACGCGTCTTGCAGCGGGGGCACCGCGCAGAGGGGTTCCGTGAATATCCACGGGATCGGGCTCGGGGCGTTCGGGGGCGCCGGAGCGGGAGCAGCCTTCGAGGGGGTGGGGCCGTTCGTTTCACGATTCCGCTGTTCCCTTCGATCTTCCACGTCGCTTCCATCCTTTGGGGGCCGCCGCTGGGCGGTCCCGAGTCCGCCTTCGCACCGCTGTGCTGAGTATATGCGGAATAATAAGTATATCAAGCAGTCACGTATAAAGCTTGATTTATCAAGCGTTTTGCCGATCCGTCGGGGGTGCGGCCAGGAAGCATGGCCGCACCCTCCGAGGGGTCCGGCCTACATTCCCATGTCGCCCATGTCAGGCATGCCGCCCATCGCGCCGCCACCACCCTTCTTCTGCGGCTTCTCCGCGATGAGCGCTTCGGTCGTGAGGAGCAGGGACGCCACGCTGGCCGCATTCTGGAGCGCCGCGCGCACGACCTTGGTCGGGTCGATGACCCCACCCTCGACGAGATCTTCGTACACCTCGGTTGCCGCGTTGAAGCCGAACGCCCCACGACCCTGCTTCACCTTCTGCACGACGATCGATCCCTCGATCCCGGCATTCGCGGCAATCCAGCGCAGCGGCTCCTCGATCGCACGGCGCACGATCTTCACGCCGGCGCGCTGATCTTCGGGGAGGCCCTCCTCGAGGCCGTCGAGGGCGCGCTGTGCGCGGAGCAGCGCCACGCCGCCCCCGGCCACGATGCCCTCTTCGACCGCGGCCCGCGTCGCGTGCAATGCATCCTCCACCCGGGCCTTCTTCTCCTTCATCTCGGTCTCGGTGGCCGCGCCCACCTTGAGCACCGCCACGCCGCCGGCGAGCTTCGCCAGCCGCTCCTGAAGCTTCTCCCGGTCGTAGTCCGAGGTGGTCGTCTCGATCTGCTTGCGGATCTCGTTGCAGCGGCTCTCGATGTCCTTCTTCGAGCCCGCACCCTCGATGATCGTCGTGTCGTCCTTGCTGATCACGACCTTCTTGACACGACCCAGGTCTTTGAGCGTCACGTTCTCGAGCTTGAGGCCGAGCTCCTCGGCGATGACCCGACCGCCCGTCAGGATCGCCATGTCCTCGAGCATTGCCCTGCGCCGATCGCCGAAGCCGGGCGCCTTCACGGCCGCACACTGCAGCGTGCCCCGGATCTTGTTGACGACGAGGGTCGCCAGCGCCTCGCCCTCGAGGTCCTCGGCCACGATCAGGATGGGCTTGCCCTGCTTCGAGACCTGCTCGAGGAGCGGCAGAAGATCCTTCATGCCGCTGATCTTCTTCTCGTGAAGGAGAACCAGCGCATCCTCGAGGACCACTTCCATGCTCTCGGCATCGGTCACGAAATAGGGAGAGAGATAGCCGCGGTCGAACTGCATGCCCTCGACCAGCTCGAGGGTGGTTTCCATGCCCTTCGCCTCCTCGACGGTGACCACGCCTTCCCTGCCGACCTTCTCCATCGCCTCGGCGAGGATGGCTCCGATCGCCTCATCCCCGTTGGCGGAAACCGTCCCCACCTGGGCGATCTCCGCGCTGGTGCGCGTCTTCCTCGACTGCTTGCCGAGGTCCTCGACGAGCAGCGCCACCGCCTTGTCGATCCCGCGCTTGAGATCCATCGGGTTCATCCCGGCGGCGACCATCTTGGTCCCCTCGCGGAAGATGGCCTGCGCGAGCACCGTGGCGGTGGTCGTTCCGTCGCCGGCGACGTCGGAGGTCTTGCTCGCTACCTCGCGCACCATCTTCGCACCGAGATTCTCGAAGTGATCCTCGAGCTCGATCTCCTTGGCCACTGTGACACCGTCCTTGGTGACGGTGGGAGTTCCCCAGCTCTTCTCGAGCATGACGTTGCGGCCCCTGGGGCCCAGCGTCACGCGCACCGCGTGGGCGAGCTGGTCGACGCCGCGCAGCAGACGCTCCCGGGCGTCCTGTGAATATCGGATCTCTTTTGCTGACATGATTCGTTCCCCCTACTCGAGCACCGCGAGGACGTCGTCCTCGCGAATGATCAGATGTTCGTGGTCCAGGACCTGGATCTCGGTGCCGGAGTACTTGCTGAAGAGCACCCGGTCGCCCTTGTGCACGTCGAGCGGCCGCAGCGTGCCATCTTCACGGACGCTCCCTTCGCCCACCGCGATGACCCGGCCCTCCTGGGGCTTCTCCTTGGCGGTGTCAGGGATGATGAGTCCACCCCGGGTCTTCTCCGCTTCCTCGATGCGCTTCACGAGGATCCGGTCGTGCAACGGTCTCATCTTCATGGTTCGATTCTCCCTCGTCGTCACAGCCGGGTGGAGCGGGCTGCGGACGTTCCGGAGCCGGCATCCGGCGCCTCGCTTAATATAGAACGCAAAGATAGTTTGTCAAGCAAGTATCCCAAACGCTTGATAAACTACGCAGATGCGCGATACTGTGACGCGTGGTCCAGCGCAGCAGCCGACCCCGGCGCAACCGGAAGCGTTCTCAGTTCGTGGGGCAGCCCAGCGAGCTCGGCACCCTGCTGAACGACTTGCGCACGGCCAAGGGGCTCTCGCTCCGGGAGGTCGAAGAGGCCACGGGCAAGGCCGTTTCGAACGCCTACCTGAGCCAGCTCGAGCACGGGAGGATCCAAAAACCCTCGCCCAACGTGCTTCACAGCCTGTCGGAGGTCTACGCGGTACCGTACGAGGCGTTGATGGAGAAGGCCGGATACCTGCTGCCCTCCGAGAACAGGGGCGGGCGTCGCAGCAGGTTGGCGGCCTTCGCGATCGACGATCTGACCGCCGAGGAGGAAGAAGAGCTGCTGAAGTATCTGGCGTTCCTTCGCTCCCGCAGCCCTTGATGACCCGCGCCACGGCAGATTCTTGCCGCCCGCCTCGACACCCAATCTTGTGAGCATCGCAGAAGACGCGATCGCTGCTTCTTCTCCCGTGGAAGAACCGATTCGCGCCGAGCTCTTTGGCATCGAGCGCCTGGAGCAGCACGGCGAGAGCCTGGCTGCAGCCGAGCGCACCACCGAGAAGCCGGCCAAAGGGCGGAATCTTCTCCCCAGCGTCCGCGAGAACGGGCGCGTACTTCTCGCTGCGTACCGGGACATCGTCGAGGCGGTCGCGGCGAAGCGCGAGATCACGCCCGCGGAGGAGTGGTTCCTCGACAACTTCCACGTCGTCGACGAGCAGCTCCGCGAGATCCGAGATCACCTCCCGAGGAGTTACTACCGTCTGCTGCCGAAGATCGCGGTGGGCCACCTCGCAGGATGCCCCCGCGTCTATGGCCTCGCTTGGGCCTATGTGGCCCACACCGACAGCCGCTTCGAGGCGGAGACGCTCGGCCGTTTCATCCACGCCTACCAGCGTGTCCAGCAGCTCGGCATCGGCGAACTCTGGGCCGTGCCCATCCATCTGCGCATGGCGCTGGTGGAGAATCTGCGACGGCTGTCGGAGCAGGTGATCCGCGCCCGTCATGCGCGGGCCAAGGCCGACGAGCTGGCGGACCGCCTGCTGGGCCTGAGCGGTCGGAAAGCGGAGAACACCGAGGACGTCCTGCGCCATCTGGACGACACCCCTCTGGCGGGTGCATTCGCAGTCCAGCTGGTCCAGCGGCTCCGCGACCAGGACGAATCGATCACGCCGGCCCTGATCTGGCTCAACCGAAAGCTGGGTGCCCAAGGGACGTCGCCCAGTGAGGTGGTCGCCCGGGAACACCAAGCCCAGGGTGCGGCGAACGCGACCGTCCGGAACATCATCACCAGCATGCGCTGGATGTCCTCGATCGACTGGCTCGAGTTCTTCGAGAGCGTCAGCCTGGTGGATGAAGTGCTGCGCGTCGCTCCCGCGTTTCCAGCCATGGATTTCGCGACGCGCGACGCGTATCGGAAACAGATCGAGCTGCTCTCTCGGGGTTCGGGCCGATCGGAGCTCGAGGTGGCGCGGGAGGCCGTGCTGCTGGCCCAAGAAGCGGCCCAGCGAGGACTGCGCTCACCTTCCCCTACATTGCAGAGCGCTTCGTCGGAGAGCGAGCCGAGCCTTTCCGGTGTTCCCGAGCGCGCGGAGGAGGACCCGGGGTATTACCTCCTCTCCAAGGGCAGGAGAGCGTTCGAGCGGCGGCTGGAGTTTCGCGTTCCTCTTCGCCTCCGGTTGCAACGCGCCACCCGCGCCCACGCGATCGCGGGATATCTGGGAGGGATCGCTGCCCTCACCGCTTTCCAGCTCTGCAGTCTCCTCTTCATCGCATGGTCCGCTGGGGCAGGAGCCTGGTCCCTCGTGCTGCTGGCGGTTCTCGGCCTCGTCCCCGCTTCGGATGTCGCGGTGGCCCTCGTCCATCGCCTGGTTGCGGTTCTGCTTCCGCCCGTGCGGCTCCCCAAGCTCGAGCTCGCCCAGGGTGTGCCTCCGGAGCTTCGAACCGTGGTCGCGGTACCCACGCTGCTCACGACCCACGCCGACATCGAGGAGCAGCTCGAACGACTCGAGGTGCACTACCTCGCCAATCCCGAAGGCCATCTCCACTTTGCCCTGCTCACCGATTGGCCGGACGCGTCCTGCGAGCACATGCCCGGCGACGAGGAACTCGTTGCCGCGCTGGCCGACGGCATCGACCGCCTCAACAAACGCTACGAGGCTCCGACCGGGGGCGAGGAACGCTTCCTTCTGTTGCACCGTCGGCGTCTCTGGAACGAGCGGGAAGGCAAGTGGATCGGCTGGGAGAGGAAGCGCGGGAAGCTCTACGAGCTGAACCGGCTGCTTCGCGGCGCCACGGACACCACGTTCATTCCGATCCGCAAACGGCCGCCTGCGGCGCCCGAGCGCGTCCGCTACGTCATCACCCTGGATGCCGACACGCGCCTGCCCAAGGGCGCCGCGTATCGCCTGGTCGGGGCGATGGCGCACCCGTTGAACCGGCCGCGTTTCGATCCTCGGAAGGGACGCGTCGTCGCAGGATACGCGGTCATGCAGCCGCGGATCACGCCGTCCCTGCCCACCGGCCCGGGCAGCACGACCTACCAGCGGATCGTCTCGGGCCGCGGCGGTGTGGACCCCTACGCGGCTGCGATCTCCGATGTGTATCAGGATCTCTTTGAAGAAGGGTCCTACACAGGAAAAGGCATCTACGACGTCGACCTCTTCGACGCGGCGCTCGAGGGGAAGGTCCCGGAGAACGCGCTCCTCAGCCACGATCTCTTCGAGGGCCTGTTCGCGCGCGCCGGCTTGTTGACCGATGTGGATCTCTTCGAGGCGTTTCCCTCCAACTACGAGGTGGCTGCGCGTCGCCAGCATCGGTGGGTGCGCGGCGACTGGCAGCTCCTCCCCTGGGTCCTGGGTCATGCGCGCGACGCCGCCGGACGCAAACCGAGGGCTCGCATTCCCGCGCAGGCACGCTGGAAGATGGCCGACAATCTGCGCCGAAGCCTCGCCGCACCTTCGTCGTTTCTGCTGGCGGTGGCCGCTTGGACCCTGCCGAGTGTTCCTGCGCTCCTCTGGACCGGTCTCTTCGTCGGATCCGTCGCGGTGCCGGCCTTCATCCCGGTTCTCGACGGCCTCATTCCTTGGCGACAGGGGATCTCCAAACGCAGCAATCTGCGCGCGGTGGCCGACGACATCAGCGTGGCTCTGTCGCAGACGCTTCTCGCCATCGCCATGCTGGCCTACCAGGCCTGGCTCATGACGGACGCCGTGGTGCGCACGCTCGGGCGTCTCTACGTCACGAAGCGGAGTCTCCTCGAGTGGATTCCGGCCGCGCATGCGGGGTACGGGATCGATCTGAGGCTCCGCGCTTCTTACCGGCACCTGCGCTGGGGCGTCGTCCTCGCCGTCGCAGCGGGCACGCTCTTCCTCGTGCTCAAGCCGGAAGCCTGGCCCGTGGCCACGCCCCTCGTTCTTCTTTGGGCGCTGTCGCCCGTCATCGCCTGGCGGATGAGCCTCCCGCTGAAGCTCGTGAAGACCCAGGTTCTCTCTGCCGAGGAGAAGCGCGAGTTGCGTCTCCTCGCCCGCCGCACCTGGCGCTTCTTCGAGACGTTCGTGGACGAGGCGAACAACGCCCTCCCGCCGGACAACTTCCAGCAAGACCCCGAGCCGGCCGTCGCGCACCGCACTTCGCCGACCAATCTAGGTCTCTATCTGCTGAGCACGACCGTCGCCCACGACTTCGGCTGGATCGGGATCCTCGACATGGCGAAGCGGCTCGAGGACACGCTCGACAGCATGACCCACCTGCGTCGCTTCCGCGGACATTTCTTCAACTGGTACGACACCGGGGACCTGCGGCCGCTCGATCCCGTCTACGTCTCCACCGTCGACAGCGGCAATCTGGCCGGGCACCTGATTGCTGTGGCGCAAGCGTGCCGCGAGTTCACGCATCGCTCCGTGTTCGGCCCGGAGATCCTGGAGGGAATGCGGGATGCGCTCCAGCTGCTTCTCGAATCGGAGCAGGAGGCCGCGCGTCCCCGACGTGCGCAGACGGTGACGCGAGAGAACCTGCGCGAAGCCGCGCAAGCGATGCTGGCCGCTCTCGACGCTCCCCCGACGTCCCTTGCCGATTGGGTGCACCGGATCGAGGAGCTGAACGTTCGGGCGGACCACCTGCTGGACATCGCGCGTACCCTCGCGAACGACTTCGAGGAGGAGCCCCGATCCGAAACTCTGGTCTGGGCGACGAGCGTGAGGGACTGCGTGCGGAGCCACTCCCGCGACATCGAAACGGCCCAGACTCTCGACGGGCTGGACCCGTCTCAGCAGGCGGAGACCGCCCTCGGGCATCGCCTCGCCGTCCTCGCACTGCGCGCCGAACGGATGGTTCAGGCCATGGACTTCGGCTTCCTGTTCGACTCCTCGCGCAAGCTGTTCTCCATCGGCTATCGCGTCGCCGACGGCACGCTCGATCCGAGCTGCTACGACCTGCTGGCATCCGAGGCGAGGCTGGGAAGCTTCGTGGCCATCGCCAAGGGCGACGTCTCGCCCCGGCACTGGTTTCTCCTGGGCCGGGCCCTCACGCCGGTGGGGCGCGGTGCAGCCCTCGTCTCCTGGTCGGGTTCCATGTTCGAATACCTGATGCCGCTGCTCGTGATGAGGCAGCCCGCCCGCAGCCTCCTGGATCTCAGCTGCCGTCTCGTGGTGACGCGGCAGATCCAGTACGGCGCGGAGCGTGCGGTTCCGTGGGGAGTCTCCGAATCGGGCCGCAATCTTCGAGACGTGGAGCTCACCTATCAGTACTCGAATTTCGGCGTGCCCGGCTTGGGACTCAAGCGCGGGCTGTTCGAGGACGTCGTGGTGGCTCCCTACGCGACCGCACTCGCCGCCATGCTGGAGCCCAGAGCGGCGCTGACCAACTTCGCGCGCCTCGAGGAGGCCGGAGCCCGCGGTGCCTACGGATTCTATGAAGCACTCGATTACACACCCTCCTCTCTGCCGGAAGGCGCTCGCGTGGCCGTGGTCCGAGCGTACATGGCCCATCACCAGGGGATGACCCTCATCTCCCTGGGCAACGTGATTCACGGCGGCCTGACCCGGAAACGCTTTCACGCCCATCCCATGATCCAGGCGACGGAGCTCCTGCTCCAGGAACGGACGCCGCGTGCGGTGGCGGTGACCCGACCCCGGGGCGAGGAGGTGCGGGTGGCGCCGCTCGTCCGCGACCTGGTGCTCCCCACACTGCGGCGGTTCGAATCGCCGCACGACATCACGCCGCGCACCCACCTCCTTTCCAACGGGCGCTACACCGTCATGATCACGACGGCGGGCGCAGGCTTCAGCCGGTGCGGCGATCTCGCCGTCACCCGCTGGCGGGAGGACACGACGCGCGACTGCTGGGGCACGTTCGTCTTCCTGCGCGACACCAAGAGCGGTGAAATCTGGTCCGCTGGCTTCCAGCCGAGCGGAACCGAAGTGGACCACTACGAGGTCGTCTATTCCGAGGACCGGGCCAAGATCATGCAGCGAGACCGGTCCCTGGCCATCACCCTCGAGATCGTGGTCTCTCCCGAGGACGATGCCGAGCTGCGCCAGCTGACGGTGACCAATGTCGGGAACCGGGACCGTGAGATCGACTTCACGTCCTATGCGGAGGTGGTGCTGGCGCCCCAGGGCGCGGACGAGGCGCACCCGGCGTTCTCGAACCTCTTCGTACAGACGGAGTTCGTTCCCGAGCTCGGCACCCTGCTGGCTACACGGCGCCCGCGTTCAGCAGACGAGCCTCAGATCTGGCTCGCTCACCTCGCCGCACTCGAGGGGGAGCCGGCTTCGCCGTTGCAGTACGAGAGCGACCGGTCGCGTTTTCTGGGCAGGGGCCGCGGGATTCGGACGCCGCTCTCGGTGAACGACGGGGGGCCTCTTTCCGACACGGCCGGAACGGTTCTGGATCCCATCGTGAGCCTCCGGCAGCGGATGGCGATTCCGCAAGGAGGGACGGCTCGTATCGTGTTCACCACGCTCGTGACTTCATCCCGGGACGAGGCGCTCCAGATCGCGGAGAAGTACCGCCAGCCGGCAACCTTCGAGCGAGAGAGTTCGCTGGCCTGGACGCAGGCGCAGGTCCAGCTGCACCACCTCCGAATCAGCCAGGACGAGGCGCATCTCTTCCAGCGTCTGCTCAACCGTCTGCTCTACACCGATCCCACGTTGCGCGCAGCGCCTCAAGTCCTGGCCACGAACCGCAGGGGTGTGTCCGGGCTCTGGCCCTACGGCATCTCCGGAGATCTTCCCATCGCCCTGGTACACATCGAGCGCGACGAGGAGCGGGACGTCGTGCGACAGCTGCTGCGGGCGCAGGAGTACTGGCGCCTGAAGGGGATTGCCGCCGACCTGGTGATCCTCAACGCCAGCGCTGCCACCTACGCACAGGCCTTCCAGGAATCCCTCGAGGGCATGCTGCGAGCGAGCCAGGCGGCGGGAGAGGAGCAGCGAGGCGAACACGGTCGCGTGTATCTCCTCCGCGCAGATCTCGTGTCTTCGCGCGACCAGACCCTCCTGCGCGCGGCGGCACGACTCGTGATTCTCGCGCGCCGGGGGTCGTTGTCCGAGCAGGCGGTCCGGCTGGAGCGGCCCCGGCCCGGGCCGGTCCCGCCGCGTCTGCGCACGCCGCGCGAGACGGCCGAGGCCGTCTCTCCTCCGGCACTGGATCTGGAATTCGGGAACGGCCTCGGCGGATTTGCAGCGGGCGGCCGCGAATACGTCGCGGTTCTGGGCAAGGGCCAGTGGACCCCGGCTCCCTGGATCAACGTGGTGGCGAACCCGGAGTTCGGCTTCCAGGTCTCGGAGTCGGGCTCGGGCTACACGTGGTCCGTGAACAGCCGCGAGAACAAGCTCACACCTTGGTCGAACGATCCCGTCAGCGACACGCCAGGTGAGGCGTTCTATGTGCGGGACGAGGACAGCGGCCTGGTCTGGGGGCCGACCCTCCTTCCCATTCGCGAAGAGCCCTGGCCCTACGTCATCCGCCACGGCCAGGGGTACAGTCGCTTCGAGCACACATCCCACGGCATCGCGCTGGATCTGCTGCAGCTCGTGCCCGTTCGGGACTCCGTCAAGATCTCGCGCCTCACCCTGGAGAATCGGTCCGACCGCAGGCGGCGCCTGGCGGTCACGGCCTATGCGGAGTGGGTGCTGGGGGTCTCGCGCAGCGGAACCGCGCCTTCCGTGATCACCGAGATCGACCCCGCGACCCGAGCCATCTTTGCGCGAAACGCCTTCGGCGGGGAGTTTGCGGACCGAGTCGCGTTCGCCGATCTGGCCGGGCGCCAGACCGCCTGGACCGGTGACCGCCTCGAGTTCCTGGGCCGAAACGCAAGCCTCGACCATCCCGCGTCACTGGAGCGGGGGGCGAAGCTATCGGGGAAGACCGGCGCGGGCTTGGATCCTTGCGCCGTTCTCCAGACGAATGTGGAGCTCGCGCCGGGAGAACGCACCGAGGTGTTGTTCTTGCTGGGCCAGGGGACTGGCCCCGAGGAGGCCGGAGCCCTGGTCCAACGCTACCGCGCGCTCGGCTGCGACGCGGTTCTACGCGAGGTTCAGGAGCACTGGAAAGAGGTGCTGGGCACGGTCGAGGTCGAGACGCCCGATGCCTCGATGAACCTCCTCCTCAACCGCTGGCTTCTCTATCAAACCATTTCGTGTCGCCTCTGGGCCCGCTCCGCGTTCTACCAGTCCAGCGGAGCGTACGGATTCCGCGATCAGCTCCAGGACGTCCTGGCACTGGCGGTGGCGAGACCCGAGCTCGTGCGCGAGCACATCCTGCGAGCCGCCGCGCGGCAGTTCCGGGAAGGAGACGTCCAGCACTGGTGGCATCCCCCGACGGGCCGGGGGGTTCGGACCCGCATCTCCGACGACCGCCTCTGGCTGCCGTATGCGGTGCTCCACTATCTCCTGACGACCGAGGACGAGACCGTGCTCGACGAAGAGGTTGCGTGGCTCGAGGGGCCGACTCTGATGGAGGGCCAACAGGAGGCTTACTTCGAGCCCACGGAGTCCGAAGACCGGGCGACGCTGTACGAGCACTGCGCGCGGGCCCTGGACCGGAGCCTCGCCGTGGGCAGCCACGGCCTCCCCTTGATCGGAGCTGGCGACTGGAACGACGGCATGAACCGTGTCGGCCACGGGGGCCGGGGCGAAAGCGTTTGGTTGGGCTGGTTCCTCCTCGCGAACCTGCGGGAGTTCGCGCGGATCGCCGACTTGCGCGGGGAAGGGGAGCGCGCGGCAGTCTGGCGGAGCACGGCCGCTTCTCTCGAAGCGTCCCTCGACGCGGAGGCATGGGATGGAGCGTGGTACAAGCGCGGCTTCTTCGACGACGGGACGCCACTCGGATCGGCGCAATACGACGAATGCCAGATCGACTCCATTGCTCAGTCCTGGGCGGTCATCTCGGGCGCGGGCGACAAGCAACGGGCACGCCAGGCCATGGAGTCCGTGGAGCAGCGCCTCGTGCGACGCGACGATCGCCTGCTGCTGCTCTTCTCTCCGCCCTTCGACCGAACCCCCCTGGACCCCGGCTACATCAAGGGATACGTCCCCGGCATTCGCGAAAACGGTGGGCAGTACACGCACGCTGCGGCCTGGTCGGTGGTGGCTTGCGCCATGCTCGGCGAGGGAGGCAAGGCTTTCGAGTTCTTCAACCTGCTGAGCCCCATCCATCATGCGAGTCATCGCGCGAGCATGCACCGCTACAAGGTGGAGCCGTACGTCGCAGCGGCCGATGTCTATTCCGAACGCCCCCACGTGGGGCGGGGGGGGTGGACGTGGTACAGCGGGGCTGCGGGCTGGCTCTACCGCGCGGGCCTGGAGTGGATTCTCGGATTTCGCAAGCGAGGCTCCGCTCTGCGTATCGATCCCTGCATCCCGCGGGAATGGAAGCGCTTCGAGATCGTCTACCGTCACGGCGGCACCCGCTACCGGATCAGCGTGGAGAATCCGAAGGGAGTCTGCCGCGGAGTCGCGCGGGTCAGCCTCGACGGAACGCTGCTTTCGGGAGCAGGGCTCATCCCCTTGTCCGACGACGGTGCCGAACACCGCGTCCAGGTGTTGCTCGGATAGCTGCGGAATACGGGGCCATGGAGGAGGACGGCGAATGCTGCGAAAGCGCTGCTCCAACGACAATCACGGACGCTCGGTAGTGACGGTGCGCTTCTGTCCGACTTGCGGCGCGGTCGTGAACGACAGGATCCTTGCCAGAGGCTGCGCCCTGGAGAAACACACGAGAATGCGCCGTGTGCGCAAGGCCTATTGCGTGGATTGCGGCCAAGGACTCGTCCAGCAGAGATCGGGCCGCTGAGCCGCGGCTCGGGATCCGGGCGGGCCCTCTCGCCGCAAGGCTTTCGACATGCCGTGGCGCAGGGGTTGCTCTCGGACTTCAGCGCTGGGCGACGGGCGGGGGTGCGACGATGAAGAAGTGGCTGGTCGAATTCGATGGGGACAAGGAGCACGTCGAAGCCGATGACGTGGAAATCACGGCCTCGGGAGTGCTCGTCTTCTACAGGTTCGCTTCGCGGATGGAGCGGGAGCGGACGCTGCTGACGGCATTCTCGCCGAGTCTGTGGCGGCGCTGCCGACTCGAGAGCGCCAGCTGACTCGGCTCTCGACGGCTGGGCCGGCTCATGCCGAGGTGTTGACTCGGCGGCCGACTTCCTGAGAAGATGCGGGCCGAGCCACGCAGCGGGATCACCGGATCGGAGGGATCTTGAGGCGTGCAGGAGCGGGCAGAATCGGATCGGCTCTCGCCGCGGTCGCCGTCGCGGCGGCGACGGCGTTCACCCCGACCGCCACACAAGCCGTCGCTGCGCTGTTCCGGGCGCAGCTCAGCTGGTTCGGTCCGTTGGGAACCTTCACCGAAACGTGGCCGCCAGCCCATGGACCCAACAAGGCACCGCCTGCGACGGCCACCATCGGGCCCACCTCCCCGGCAGGAAAGGTCGTTCTTCCGAGGTCCTTCATCGATTACTACGGCGCGTACTCGTGCACGGGCTCGGAGTGCTACACGATCTACAGCTCGATCTACAGCATCGTGAATGGACGCGGGAGCTTCCGTCCGAACAATCCCTTCGGCGCCGCGGAACCCACCACCATCGTCTTCCCGACCACGCTGGGCAATCCGGTTCCGAACCGGGGGTCGGGCGAGCCCCGCACGCCGTCCCCCACGTTCAGCGGTCAGTTCGACTTCAGCCGGGCCGGTTCGATGATGATCGAGCCGGGACCGAACCGCTTCAGCGGCTCGATGCGGCTGCTCTACGGGCCCAACACGTGGTTCTTCCGGCTGGTTTATACCAACCCCCCGTACGTGTCGAAGGCCTACGGCACCTTCAAGAACCCGACCGAGTTCGACGAGACGGAGCCCGGTGAGATCACATCGAGCGGCGTGGTGTCGCGCTTCCGACTGACCGAGTTCGGTTACGAGAAGGCAAAGACTCCGGGTGGCGCCTACATCTCGGCGCGGCGGCACTACCTGAACACCCTCAATCCCTGGACGACCGGGAGGGTCTCGGGCTACCAGCCGCTCGGCAGCTATCTCACGAGACAGACTCACACGGGCTACGACAACCGTACTGCCAACGGCGCGAACGGAGTCCTGTCGCTGGTGCGGCCGCGGCTGGTCCACGCCTACGAGATCAACAGCGATCCGACGGTTCCGATCTCGACCCCCTTCCAGGCGCTCAGGACGACACAGCTCAAGGTCTTCTTTCTGCCCGAGCCGGGGGCGGTGCTGCTGCTGGCCGCGGGGCTGGGCTGCCTGATGGTGCTGCGGCGGGCTATTGGACCGAACCTCTAGTTCTCGGACTCGCAAAGACCTCGCTTGCAATTGCGATGCTTCCTCATGGATCGGCGCGCACCTGACTAGTTTCTAGCGCGGGAACCTCCTTGCGAACCAGGTCGAGCACGGCGGCCCCCACGATCTCCAGTGCGCTTTGCATCCGCTCCGCGGAGATGTTTTCGTCAAGCGTGTCCTGGGGCGTGTGGTAGACCCTTTCCAAGGAGAACTCGAGTGGATCCCAGCTGTCGACGCGCATCCAGATGAACAAGGCCGCGGGAATGCCGACCTCATGAAAAGACACGTGGTCACTCCTGCCAAATCTTCCGGGGAGAAGGCTGGAGTTTCCCAGGCGGGATCCGGCCGCTGCAGCAGCGTCGGTGACCAAGTTGGCCAAGCCATCATGGGTCATGGCATAGAGGTGCGTAGCTACCGGGTTGCTGGTGGCGACCATATCCGCGTTGAAAACGCCCGCGATTCTGTCCAATTGCGCATCACTCAACTGATCGACGTAGTAACGGGAGCCGAGCAGGCCTCTTTCTTCGGAGCCGAACAAGACAAGACGGAGCTCCTTGTCGGTATTGTAGTCCCGGAAGACCCGGGCCAGTTCCAGAGCCAGAGCTACGCCCGAGGCGTCGTCGTTGGCCCCGGGAGCGCCGATGACGCTGTCCAGGTGGGCGGCAACCAGGACGGCGTCGGCATCCGGACCCCCACTCTTGGCTGGCTTGACGCCAATGACATTGACGGACTCCAGGCCCGGATAGACCCTGGTTTGCACGCTCAGGCGTACGGAACCTCGAGCGAGCACGCCCTTCAACCACGCACCCTGATTCCAGCAAGCGCCCAGGACCGGAATGCCCGCCCATACAGGGGGCTCCCAGGTACCGCCATAGAAGTGCGGTGGACGGAGAGCGATGAAGAGGATGACACCGATCGCTCCCGCAGCCTCTGCATTGGCCGCTTGCGTTCTGATCAACCGATTCGTTTCAGCTCCTTCCATCAACACAATCTTGCCGGCAGCTTCCGGCGGAAAGTCTCCCGAGTCTGTTCCCGGGTCCACGAGAATCAGTTCTCCGGAAACAGATTCTTCGCCGGTGAGCAGGGCTCTTCTGGCCGCAGCCAATTGCCATTGCTCCCCGGAAGGCAGCTCGAGGGTGCCGATATATTGGGCTGAAACAGAGAAGGGCTGCATTTCCATCTCGTACCCGTAATCTCCAGTACGGAGGCGATATACTCGGCGCCTTCCCGCTCGGCCTCCATTCCTCCTGGGCGAGGCCCGATGGTCTCGGATAGATACGCGATGTGCTCCAGCGCTCGCTCCGCGCTCACCCGCGCGGCCACCTTCTGGTCGAACGCCGCCCGGGCGGGCTGGGGCAGGGAATCGGCAAACGCTGCACCGCCGCTGCAGGGCAGCAGCAGTGCACAGACGAGGATTCTCAATTCGACACTTTGAAATGATTTCTTGTCCATGAGAACTCCATGCGGGTACAGCAAAGACAAGCTGCGCTTTCGGTACGTTCGAGAAGTAGCAATTCGGTGAAACGGGTGCGGATTGGGGAATCAGGCCCCGCAGCGGGCATCGTTCGCAAGGCGCTCGCGCTCATTCTGAAGAGGCAGTCGAAGCGAGTCAAGGCCGACGCGTGAGCGGACGGCGGCGAGCAAGTTCGAGGAGAACGCGCGGGCGCACGAGAGACGCGCTGAGGAGTGCGCTCGTGGCGTCTCATCCGACACGAGGCGGTGAAATAATGCCCTCTTGCTAAGCGATCGGGTGTAGGCTGGGGAAGCGCGGATGGCATCGCCGTCCGGGGACTGCCGATGCTAGGCAGATCGCACGCAGGAGGACACATCATGCAACCTGCGCTCTTCCCCTTTTTCCGGCTCTCGAGTGCGCTCGCGGTGGCGGGTTGGGCCTTGGGATCTTGCGGCTCGCTGTTTTTCGCGCCGGCCGCCGCGAACGCGCAGCTGGTGACGATTCCCCTCGTTCCCGACGCCAATCAGCCTCCGGCCAACGTGATTGGCGTTCCCTGCGTGGATGACTTTTGCACCCCCACCGCCGGGTCCAATGTCATCCAGTACTGGGACACCGTGAAGAATCACCCCAACGCGCTCGGCGCCGCCGCGGGCCTCAGCACCAGCGTGTTGTCCGAGTACCTCAGCTGGTTCATGGCGACGAACGCCCATCGGGATCCCCTGTGTAGCCCGACAGCCGTCGATCAGTGGGGTCGCACCAATGCGCGCAGCGGCGGCCTCTTCGGAACAAATGCGACGGACACGGGACCCGGCATCTTCGACTACGTGCGCTGGGACGGAGCCCTGTATCTCTTGGAGGGGACGCTGCCGCAACCGCCGCTGCCGGCGACGAAGTCCGGCTACAGCTGGCGCGTCGAAACCACGCTGGCCACCAGCTACCCCAGCAACACGGATCTCTTCAAGGCCTACCAGGATGAGATCGACGCGGGGCGCCCCAACCTGGTGAGCTTCCAGCACTGGCACCTGAACTACCTGTGCACCGATGCGGGTACGGGCATCGAGTACTACGACTGGCTGCCGCTGGTGTTCGGCACCAACGACCCGGGCTTCAATCCCAATTATCCGGACGAAAGCGAGCTGCCGCCGAACGAGGAGTGGAACCCGGACAACCTTGGCCATGCAACGACGGGTGTGGGCTACAACATGGGCTTCACGCCCCCGTGCTCGGTTGCACCCCCCCAGAACTGGATCATCGTCCACGACAATTTTTCCCAGACCGGCACCGACGTCGCGGTTCCCTTCCTCTACGACGTGCCGGGCAACCAGACCTGGATGACCGCGCTCACCCGGGTCGTTCCGGACGCTGGTCTCGAGCCGGAGGTCGCGATCGATGTCTCGGGCGATCGTCACGTCGTGTGGTGGGACGGCGATAACCAGATCTACTACGAGCAGAAGGCCGTGCCCGGAAGACTGGTGGGAACGCCGATCAAGACGGGGAAGCAGCCCGACATCGCCGTCAACTTCAACACCGGCGAAATCATGGTCGTCTTCAGCAAGCTCGACGCGGCCCTGGTGCCGAACATCTATGCCACCACGAGCACGGACGGCGGCACGACCTGGTCTCCCGACGTGCTGGTCAGCACGATCCCCATCTGCGGAGACTGCCGGCAGCCGTCCGTCATCATCGACGCGAGCGGCCACACCCACGCCGCCTGGGAGGACGACTGCGATCTCGTCGACCTCACCTGTGGCGCCGATTTCGAGATCTTCTCGAACGACAAACCGGCGGGCGGCGTCTGGGGCTGGCAGCAGCAGGTGACCAACGACCAGTCGGTCCCGTATCTGGACGACGTCGAAGCCGATCTGGCCACCGACGGATCCGACGTGTTCCTCGTGTTCGAGCGTGACCAGAACGAGATCATCTACCTGGAGGGATCGGTGCTGGGTGGTGCCACCAACTGGCAAGCCACCTCGAGGCACGTCGTGAACATCACCACGGGCCAGCGTGTACGAGTTCCGGCCATCGCAGCCGACTTCTTGGGAGATGCCTACGTCGTCTGGGCCGACCTGCGCACGGGGCGCTGGCAGACGTACCACCAGGCGCAGAACTCGGGTGCCTGGCAGGCTTCGGACATCCGAATCTCGAATGCGAGCACCGCCGCCACGTCGCCGGACATCACCGCGCGAACGGAGCCGACCGTGACCGCTCTCTACATCAGTTGGGAGGAGGAGATTCCGGCGGGCAACTACGAGATCTTCACGACGGCCCTCTTGAACGACCGTAGTGGCAACATCACGGGCGTCGGATACGCAAACAACTCGGAAACAGCGCTTCCTTCTCTGAAACCCGCGATGGTCTGGGACGACCTCAATCGCGAGCTGGATACGGCCTGGACCGAGGATCCCGTGGAGCTGCCCGAGCCCGGCGCGATCGAAATGTGGCTCGCCTCGCTCTCGGTGCTCATCGCCTTGCACTGGTGTCGGAGGACCGCGTAGCATCCAACCTGGGGCAGATGGGAAGTTTGAGGGGGCGCTTTCGGTGCGTCCGAGAAGTACTGATTCTGTCGACTTGGAGTTCCAGGCCGCGCTGGGCAATCGACCCGGCGATCTCACGGCCATTCGGCCCCACGTTCCAGAAAGGGCAGCTCACATGGCTCGCATCCTGGTTCTTTGCCTCGGTCTGTTGCTGGCTGCAGCGCCGGGACATGCGCAACTTGGCGACATCCTCAAGGGACTGGGTCTTGGGCAATCGTCCGCGTTGAGCGATCCGAAGGTGGCTTCCGGACTGAAGGAAGCGCTCCAGGTGGGCGCGGACAAGGCCGTGCAGCTGACGGGCCGGACTGACGGCTATTTCGGCAATGATGCCATCAAGATCCTGATGCCCAGCAAGCTGCGTTCAATGGAGAAGGGGCTGCGCGCCGTCGGATACGGTTCCAAGATCGACGAGTTCATTCTCAGCATGAATCGTTCGGCCGAGGCGGCGGCGCCCGCCGCCAGGAAGATCTTCAGCGATGCCATCGTGGCCATGAGCTTCGACGATGCGAAGAAGATCCTGTCAGAAGGCGACAGCGCGGCCACCGATTACTTCAAGGACAAGACCTCCGATCAGCTTGCCGCCGCTTTTCAGCCCTTCGTCGAAAAGACCATGAGCGAGAACGGGGTCATGCAGCAGTACAAGGCGCTGACCGATCAATACCAGTCCATTCCTTTTGCAAAGAGCGAGAGCCTGGACATCAACAAGTACGTCGTCGACAAGACGCTCGATGGCCTGTTCGTCGAGCTGGCCAACCAGGAACGCCAGATCCGCCAGGATCCCGCGGCACGAACCACGCAGCTGCTGAAAGAGGTCTTCGGCAAGTAGCCGCGCGCGGCGCAGCGATGACGGAACACTCGACTTGTCGACCACGCACATGGCCTCGTGGTCCCCATGACGGCTCGCGCTTCGTATTCGCAGTAGGCGCTAGTGCCGCACCTTGGCTGGCAGCGAGCCCGCCTGCTTGACCCACGCTTCCACCTGCGAAAGGGTCGGAACCTTGCGCGTGAGCTTCTTCTCGAGGTTCAGCTCGGCGAGCTTGTGCGCGAGGTTGGCGGCGTTTCGCATCGCAAGCTCTTTGACGGTATCGACGCCGGCGCACTCGAGAAGCTCGGCGTACTCGGCGCCCACGCCCTTGATGCGAAACAGATCCGCCATGTTGACGAACTTGAGGACCTGGGAGTCGCTGAGACCACTGGCATCCGCGAGCGCCTTGCGGCCGCCCTGGGTGCCGCCCTTCTCCAGCAGCGAATTCGTATCCTTCACGCCCGCTTTGCGGAGCTTCTCGCCGGTCACCGGCCCGATGCCTTCGATTTCTTCGATATTCTTGTTGGCCATCTAGGTTCTCCTCGATCGTCTCGCATTGCGCGAGCGTTCTAACGCTTGAAAAGCTTGCCGGCCAAGTTGCCAACGGCGCCGGTTGCTCCCGCTCCGGACCCACCACCGAGCAGCGCGGCGATTCCCTCCGCACTCCCAGCCTTGTCTCGCAGCGCGGACAGGAGCAACGGAAGCAGCGCTTGCAGTCCGGAAGTTGCCTTCGCAGCCTCGATGCCCGATGCCGATGCGAGGCTTCCCGCATCGACGCGCGCGAGCAGGGAAGCCGCGCCGCCACCGCTCAGCAGGGTGCCTACGTCGGCCCCCCCTGCCTTGACGACTTCCACGACTCTTCCGATGCCGAGCGGCAGAAATCGCTGCGCCTCGCCGGCGCTGAAACCGGCCTTCTTCGTGAGTGCGGCGGCCAGCTGGCCGCCATGGTTGCTCAGGATCTCGTCAACGATTCCCATGGGCATCTCCTTTTCTTGCGCAGCGCGTCGCGCGCTCCTCTCGCCGCCCATTGGCTCAGCGGTAGGTGCGGCCAGCGTGCTGCAACCAGCCTCCAGATCGTTCGCTCTGCGGGTCGTGGTGCGTCCAATGCACCACGCCCCCGCGCGGGTTCCACTCGTACTGACCGCGAAATCTCACCACGTCACCGAGCTGCAAGCCCTCGAGGCGTGGCGCGAGATCGATGTTGTGACTCAATAGCACCTGATGACCCGAATCCATGCGCAAGATGAATCGCTGATGTCTCGCGCCTTCGAGGTCGTCCGCAAGCAATCTCGAAATGATTCCATCCGCTTCGACCATCGCGCCCGATTGCTGCGCCTGGAAGAGACGCTCAATCGGAGTCTCCGCGATGATCTCGCGATCGACATCTCGATCCGCGATCCAGCCGACGAACAGCACGAGAGCCGCGCAGCCGAGCGCCGAAACGAGTGCTCTCGGACGGCTCGCAATCATCAGCTCATACGCCAGAAACACAGAGCGTCGGCGGCTGCAAGACAGCGGATCCGCAGCTCACCGGAGCTGCGGATCCTGCGCGCCTACTCCACTTCGACGCTGTCATTGCTCGGCTCGGCCTTGGTGTCGTCGAGCCCGAGGATCTCGCGCGATCGCTTCCAAAATCCCTTGGCCTGTGTCGGCGACTCGCCCTTGCCTCGCCTATCCGCGGCCTGCGCCTTCCGAGCGCTCACATCCGCTCCGTCGTCGAGCGCTTCGCCCTCGATGTTCCCTGCTCGATCCACCGCATCGCGCACCGAGCCCGCCCGCTCATGCCCACGGATTGCTTCGCCCTCCCACTGGCTGTTGGCTCGCTCCGCCGCGTGCTCGGAACGGTGCTCGAGCGCCTGTCCGCCTTTCTGCGCTTTCTCCGCATCTGCCTCTCGCCGATCCTTCGCAGACTTCTGCTCGTGCTTCGCGGCTTTCTTGGCACCTTTCGCACTTTTCGCGCCCTCGCGGAGCTTCTGCTTGCCGCGCTGCAGCTCGTCGGCGGGGGCTACGTCGAGCTCGTCCACCTTCTGCTCGTCGACAGTCTTGTCCTCGAGCCCGGTGACTTTCTCATCCCGCTCGTCCGCCTGGGCCATCTGGCCGGTGACGAGCAGCAGCGAGGCGAACAACAACGTCATTGCGTCGCGCCAAGATTTCCTCTGCATTGCGTGTTTCCTTTCATTGCCCCGATGGCTTGATGGCTAGTCTAGACGTTGTGCGCCGGTTCCTATTCACGGAAACACGCAACACGCTTCGATGCGCTCGCCGCTAGCTGCCCATCCTGTTGATCCTCCTCGCTTTTCGCGTTGATCGCGAAATGCTGTCCAGGTTGCGGAGAAACGCGCTCGGGCGCGGGGTAGCGGGTCGTAGCTGCGCCCATTTGCCATTGCGCGGAATTCGGCCAAGATGAGCGCATGAGCACTCCGACGCCGGTCCACAGCGCGCGCAAACGCGCCTTTTCTGGGCTCCAGGTCGCGCTCATCGTCCTCGCGGCCGTGCTGGGAACCGCGCTGCTGACCTGGTGGGTTGTGCGCATGTACCTCTATCCCCCCGCGTTCACCCCCGTACACCTGAGTGCCGAAGAA
>Ga0224496_10000308_pt1 | contig 35083 bp, 42 predicted proteins | sample SF_Jul11_sed_USG_2_FD_168127 | JGI IMG/M metagenome (GOLD analysis project Ga0224496, IMG submission 168127) | Sediment microbial communities from San Francisco Bay, California, United States - SF_Jul11_sed_USGS_8_1 | ecosystem: Environmental > Aquatic > Marine > Sediment | place: USA...
CTTCAGCGCCACCTCCGACGGTTCGTCGGTGAAACTCTCCTGGGTGACCACGGCGGAAATCGACAACGAGGGCTTCAACGTGCTGCGCAGCGAAGCGTTGGCGGGGCCCTATGAAACGGTCAACGGCTACCTGATTCCCGCCCGTGGCATGGGCATCGGCGGCGCCGGGTATTCGTTTACCGACACCACCGCGGTGCCGGGCGCCACCTATCACTACCTGCTGGAAGACGTGGAAAACACCGGTCTGCGCACACCGCACGGACCACTGGTCATTTCCGTGGTGGACGGGGCCAGCGCCCTGTACACGGAGCCGGACCCGTTGACCAGCACCAAGGATGTACCGGATTCGCGGGGGAGCCGTTTTGGCGGCGGCTGTTCCGTGTCCGAAGCGCCCACCAGTTGGGGAGATGCGGCGGGAACCCTGCTGCTGTTCCTGCCGCTGATGGCGTGGATGATTCGGCGCCGCGTGCGCCATTCCGGAAGGGGAACTGGATGACCCATACCCGGTAGCCCATGACGCGCATCCTGTTTTGTTTGTTGCTAGTGTTCTCCGCCCCCGCCCCGGGCGCGGCGGCGGACACGCGTCTGTTGGGCGGGGACACCACCGGCGCCACCCTGGAGTGGACCCTGCCGGATTACCGGGTGGTGGCGCAGGAAGCCCCGCCCTATTTCACGATTGAAATCGATGGCCTTTCCGGCACCGGGGAGGCGGGCGATCCCCGCCTTCCCGCCACCGGCACCCTGATGGCCCTGCCCCCCGGAACCACCCCGGTGGTGACCGTGCTGGACAGCGCCTTCGATGCCCTGCCGGGCCTGCGCATTGCGCCGGTGCCGAGTCTGGAGGTGCCCGCCGATCCCGCCACCGGAACCCCGGCCCGCACCCGGCTGGTGGAGTCCGGCGTGTACCGGCGGGACGCCTTTTTCCCGCCGTCTATCGCCACCATCGGCTTTACCGGGGAACTGCGCGGGCAACCGGTGGCGCAACTGCGGCTGCATCCGGTGCAGACCAATCCGGTGACCGGGGAGGTGCGGGTGTACACGCGCATCCGCGTGGCGGTCACCTTTGCGCCGGTTACCGCGTCCCCCGCCGCCGGGGCGTTATCCAAGCCTTCCGCGCATGGGGCTGGACCGCACCGGCCGGTTCCGGCATCTCCGGCCTTCCGCGAGATCATGCGCCGCTCGATCATCAACCTGTCGACGGTGGGGGACTGACCGGTGGCCGCGCCCATGTACCGGTGGGGAGTGGCGCTGGCCCTTCTGCTGGGGTGCCTGTGGGCTTCTCCCGCCCTGGCCGGGCAGGGGCCGGTGGTCAAGATGCAGGTGGCGGAGACCGGCCTGTACCGGGTGACCGGGGCCGCCCTCACCTGGAAGGGGATCGACATCACGGCGCTGGACCCGGCGCGGTTTCAGGTTACCCACGACGAGGTGGAGTTGGCCATCCGCGTAACGGGCGCGGCGGCGGGCGTGTTCGGGCCGGACGACGCGATTGAATTTTACGGCACCGGCATCGACCGGGCCGATCCCCGCCACGCCCACACCGACACCGACGTCTACTGGCTGTGGCTGGGCGGCTGGAGCGGTACCCCGGCCCGGATGGAGACGGTACCTTCCGGCACCTCCAGCCTGATCAGCAATTATTCCAGCTACACCAAGGTCCTGCACATGGAGGAGGACACCATCTATACCCCGGCCCTGCCGCTTGCGGAGGGCGCGGACCGGTGGATGTGGGATGACCGCCTGCAGGCCGGTAAGAGTGCGCCCTTTTTGTTTCGGATGACGGACCATGCGGGGGGGCCGGTTTCGGTGCGGGTCCGGTTGCAGGGCGCCACCAATGATCTGGCCGCCAACCCGGACCACAGCGTCGTCACGGCGCTGAACGGATGCCCCCTGTTTTCGGGCATCTGGGACGGGTTTTTGGCCAAAAACTTCGCCAATGCGACGAGCAACCCGGCCTGTGTGAAGGCCGGGGACAACACCCTGACACTGACCAATGAAGCCATGGACGGGGTTTCCGTGAACAGCGTGCTGGTGGACTGGTTCGAAGTGACCTATGAACGGGGCCTGGTGGCCGAGTTCGCGCCGGGGAATACTCTCGGGTTGCTGCCGTTCTCCCTCTCCGGCACCGGGGTGGCGGATTTCGTTCTGGAAGGGTTCGGAACCCGCGATGTGGAGCTGTATGACGTGACCGACCCCACCCGGGTGCGCCAGGTGCTGGCCCGGGAAGTGGTGGGCGGCAGCCGCTTCGGGGTGGACCGCTTCGAGGACGATCTGGGCGCGGCTGGAGGGAAGCACTACCTGGCGGTGGGTACCGGGCTGCGTTGGCAACCCGTCCTGGAGGTGGATCTTCCGAGCACCCTGTCCAGCCCGCAGAACGAAGCCCGCTACCTGCTGATCACCCACCCTTCCATGCGGGCCGAGGCCGAGCAGCTGGCCAACCACCGGGCGGGCGCCGGCTTGAGCGTGAAGGTGGTCTCCACCACCGACATCTACGACGAATTCGCGGGCGGGGTGACCGACCCGGCGGCGATTCGCGCCTTTTTGGCCCACGCCTTCGCCACCTGGGCCGTGCCCCCGGAGTATGTGCTGCTGTTTGGCGACGCGGCCCCCAACTTCAAGACCACCTATGCCTGGAACGGGCCCAGCTATGTGCCCACCCACCTGTTCACCACCCAGGAGGGGGGCGTGGCGCCGGACGATACCTGGTTCGTGAGCTTCGGCACCGACCCGCTGCCCGACATGCTCATCGGCCGCCTGCCGGTCACCCCGCAGACCGCCGGCGGGGTGGTGGCCAAGGTGATCGCCTATGAAACCCAGGACGACACCTCGTGGACCAACCGGGTGCAGTTTGCCGCCAGTTGGGTGGACGGCTCCACCGTGTTCGAGGACCACGTGGGCCAGATGGCGGCCACCCTGCCCGCGGAATATGCGGTGGACCAGCTGCTGATCGGGGAACTGGGGGCCGATGTGGTGCGCGAGGACCTGCTGGCCAACCTGGATGACGGGCGATTGCTTACCGTGTTCAGCGGCCATGGCGGCGGCACCCAGTGGGCCAACGAGCAGATTCTGCGGTCCGACGACGCGGACGCCCTGTCCAACAACCCGCGCCTGAGCTTCCTGTTGGGGTTCAACTGTGCCACCGGCTACTTTGTGGAACCGTTTTGGCAGGTGGCCAATGGCCTGTCCCTGGGAGAGGCGGTGGTGCTGTCGCCCACCGGCGGCGCGATTGGCGCCTGGATGGCCGGGTGGAAGGGGTACGCCAGCGATCAGAAAGTGCTGGGCGCCCGCTTTATGGACGCGTTCCTGGCGGGCGGCGCGGACGGCAGCCGCAGCCAGGGGGCGATTACCACCCAAACCTTCATCACGACCATTGCCGACGGGGTGGAGCCCCGGTCGGTGCGTGCGTTCAATCTGCTGGGCGATCCGGCCACGCCGCTGTATGACGGCACCCAGGCCCCGCCGCCTCCGCCGGTGGAAAACGGCACGGGCGCGCCCGCGGCCGGGGGCGGATGTTCCGCCACCGGCACCGCCGCCGGATGGGGCGACGCCGCCGTGCTGCTGCTGCTATTGCTGGGAGCCCTGCTGCGTGCCGGGTGGCGCCGGCGGGGGTAACCTTTTACCGGCGCTGCACTACCGCCCCCCTGTCATTTGGGGGGCGCGGACACTATACTAATCTGTCCTCCGATGCACTTCCGCCGTGACGCGTTATGCGCCGGTCCGGTGGTGCGTCCCGGTGTGTGAACCCGAATGCAAGGCCGACCGTCATGCTGGTGATGATCGACAATTACGACTCCTTCACCTACAACCTGGTGCAATACCTGGGTGAACTGGGCGAGGAGATCAAGGTGTTCCGCAACGACCGGATCACCGTGGACGAAATTGCCGCCCTGGGGCCGGACCGCATCGTGGTCAGTCCGGGGCCGTGCGACCCGTCCCAGGCGGGGATCTCCAAGGAAGTCATCGCCCGCTTTGCCGGGCAGGTGCCGGTGCTCGGGGTGTGCCTTGGGCACCAGTCCATCGGCGAGGTGTTCGGCGGCGAAATCGTCCGCGCCGGGCAGCTCATGCACGGCAAGACCAGCCTGATCCACCACGACGGCAAGGGGGTGTTCGTGGGGCTGCCGAATCCGTTCGAGGCCACCCGCTACCATTCGCTGGTGATCCGCAGGGACTCGGTGCCCGACGTGCTGGAGGTTACCGCCTGGACCGACGATGGCGAGATCATGGGGGTGCGCCACAAGGAATTTGCCGTGGAGGGGGTGCAGTTTCACCCGGAATCGATCCTGACCCGCGTGGGGCACGACCTGCTGCAAAACTTTCTGAACATGCGTGAGGGGGTTCGCTCATGATTACCGAAGCCATTGCCCAGGCCATCGACGGATACGACCTGACCGCCAGCCAGGCCGGCGCGGTGATGCGCGAGATCATGTCCGGCGAGGCCACCGGCGCGCAGATCGGCGCCTATCTGGTGGCCCTGCGCATGAAGGGCGAAACCGTGCCGGAAATCGTGGGCAGCGCCCGCGTGATGCGCGAGTTCGCCACCCGCATCCAGGTGGACGACCCGATGGTGGTCGATACCTGCGGTACCGGCGGCGACAAGGCGGGCACCTTCAACATCTCCACCACCGCCGCCTTCGTGGTGGCCGGGGGCGGCATTACCGTGGCCAAGCACGGCAACCGTTCCGTTTCCAGCAAGTCCGGCTCCGCCGACGTGCTGATGGCCCTGGGGGTGAATGTGGAAGTGCCCCCCGAAAAGGTGGAGGAGCACGTAAACTCGGTGGGCATCGGGTTTCTGTTCGCGCCCCTGTTTCATGGCGCCATGAAGCACGCCATCGGCCCCCGCCGGGAGATCGGCGTGCGCAGTATTTTCAATATTCTGGGCCCCCTCACCAACCCGGCCGGCGCATCGGTGCAGGTGCTGGGGGTATACGATCAGGAACTGACCAATACCCTGGCCCAGGTGCTGGTGGAACTGGGCTCCCGCCACTGTTTCGTGGTGCACGGCTCCGACGGCCTGGACGAGATCACCACCACCGGCCCCACCCGCATTGCCGAAGGCAAGGACGGGAGCGTGTCCACCTTCACCCTCACTCCGGAGGAGGTGGGCCTGCCGGTGGCCAAATCGGCCGATCTGGAAGGCGGCGACGCGGCCCACAACGCGGAGATCACCCGCGGGGTGCTGGCCGGCATGAAGGGCCCGGCGCGGGACATCGTGCTGATCAACGCGGCGCCCGTGTTTGTGGCCACCGGCCGCGCGGGCTCCCTCAAGGAGGGGGTGCGGCTGGCGGAGGAATCCATCGATTCCGGCTCCGCCGAGGACAAGCTGCACAAACTGGTGGAGGCGAGCAACCGGTGACCGTTTCCGGCAATGGGGTCAATCCGGGCGGCGTGCTGGAGAAGATCGTCGCCACCAAGCGGCTGGAAGTGGCCGCCGCCAAGGACGCGGCGCCGCTGGCCACCTGGGAGGACGAACTGCCGTCCCTGCCCCCCACCCGCGATTTCAAACGGGCCCTGATGCGCGGCGGCACGGGTCCGGCGCGGGTCATTGCCGAGGTCAAGAAGGCGTCCCCCTCCAAGGGGCTGATCCGCGCCGACTTCGACCCGGTGCGGATCGCCACCGCATACCGGGACGGCGGCGCTTCCTGCATCAGCGTCCTCACCGACGTGGAGTATTTCCAGGGCTCCGCCGATTACCTGCGGGCGGTGCGCCAGGCGGTGGACCTGCCGCTGCTGCGCAAGGACTTCACCATCGACGCCTATCAGATTTTCGAGGCGCGCCGCTGGGGGGCGGACGCGGTGCTGCTGATCGCCGCCATTCTCACCGATGCCCAGTTGAAGGGCTTTGCCGCCGTGGCCCACTCCCTGGGGCTGGCCGCGCTGGTGGAGGTGCATACCGCCGCCGAGCGGGACCGGGCGGTGGCCGCCGGGGCCGATCTCATCGGCATCAACAACCGCGACCTGAACCGCTTCGAGACCTCCCTGGACACCACCCACCGGCTGCTGGAGGGGATTCCCGAATCCTGCGTGCGGGTGAGCGAGAGCGGCATCTTCACCCGCGAGCAGGTGGCGGAACTGGAAGCCGCCGGGGTGGACGCGATTCTGGTGGGCGAGTCCCTCATGCGTCAGGACGACATGGCGGCGGGGGTGCGCGCCCTGACCGGCGCGGCGGGCGGGTAGGGGCATGCCGGTGCACGTCAAGATCTGCGGCATCACCAACACCCGCGATGCCCACTTCGCCCTGGAGTACGGCGCCGACGCCCTGGGGTTCGTGTTCTATTCCAAAAGCCCGCGCGCCGTGTCGCCGGAGATGGCCCGCGATATCATCGGCTCCCTGCCGCCGTTCGTCACCACCGTGGGGCTGTTCGTCAACGAGACCATCGACCGGGTGCGGGAGATCAAGAAAATCTCCGGGGTGGACCTGCTGCAACTGCACGGGGACGAAACCCCGGAGGCGGCCAACGCCCTGGGGCCGAACGTGATCAAGGTAATCCGCGTGCAGGGGGCGGACAGCTTCGCGGACATCGACCGCTACACCCCGCGCGCGTTTCTGCTCGACGCCCACCACGACACCCTGTTCGGCGGCACCGGCCAGCGCTTTGACTGGGATCTGGCCCAGTGGGTGGACGATTACCCGGTGATCGTGGCCGGGGGACTGAATCCGGACAACGTGGCCCGCGCGGTGGAACGCACCGGCGCCTATGGGGTGGACGTGTCGTCCGGGGTGGAAAAGGAGCCGGGCATCAAGGACCCGGCTAAATTGAAGGCATTCATCACCAACGCAAAGGCCGCCGGATAATCCGGCCGCCCCGAGACAGGCAGGCTCATGATTCAGCGCTATTCCCAACCCGGCAAGAACGGCCACTTTGGCACCTTTGGCGGCCAGTACGCACCGGAAACCCTGATGCCCGCCCTGCGGGAACTGGAACAGGCCTATCGGGAGGTGAAGCGCGACCCGGCCTTCCGGCGCGAACTGAACGAACTGCTGTCCGAGTACGTGGGCCGCGAAACCCCCCTCTATCACGCGGCGCGCCTGAGCGAGCGGCTGGGCGGGGCGAAGATCTACCTGAAGCGGGAAGACCTGTGCCACACCGGCGCGCACAAGATCAACAACACGGTGGGGCAGGTGCTGCTGGCCAAGCACATGGGCAAAAAGCGCGTGATTGCCGAAACCGGCGCCGGCCAGCACGGGGTGGCCACGGCCACCGTGGCCGCCATGCTGGGCATCGAGTGCGAGGTCTACATGGGCACCGAGGACATGGAACGGCAGGCGCTCAACGTCTACCGCATGCGCCTGCTGGGGTCCAAGTGCACCGGCGTCCATTACGGCAGCCGCACCCTCAAGGACGCCATCTCCGAGGCCATGCGCGACTGGACCACCAACGTGCGCACCACCCATTACGTGCTCGGCTCGGTGCTGGGCTGCCACCCGTATCCGATGATCGTGCGGGACTTCCAGAGCGTCATCGGCAAGGAGGCCCGCCGCCAGATCCTGAAGGCCGAGGGGCGCCTGCCGGACCTGCTGATCGCCTGCGTGGGCGGCGGCAGCAACGCCATCGGCCTGTTCCACGCCTTCATCAAGGATGCGGGGGTGGACATGCTGGGGGTGGAGGCGGGCGGCTACGGGGTGGAGAGCGGCAAACACGCGGCGCGCTTCGCGGGCGGCACCCTGGGGGTGTTGCAGGGCACCCTCACCTATCTGTTGCAGGACGACCACGGCCAGATCAACCTGACCCACTCGGTTTCCGCCGGACTCGACTACGCCGCCGTGGGGCCGGAGCACGCCTTCCTGCGCGAGCAGGGGCGGGCGCGGTACACCAGCATCAACGACGACGAGGCCATGGAGGCCTTCGACACCCTGGCGCGGGTGGAGGGCATTATTCCGGCCCTGGAAAGCGCCCACGCGGTGGCCCAGGTGATCAAGGAGGCCCCGCGCATGGGCCGGGACAAGGTGCTCATCTGCAACCTGTCCGGCCGGGGCGACAAGGACGTCTATCAGGTGGCGCGCATGCGCGGCCTGGAACTGGACTGATACCTCCCTTTAAAACCAGTCGGATAGCCGGTTCCGTGGGTGCCTGTGCGGACTCGTGCGCCCACCGATCTGATCAATGTCATATCATCGGTCTGAAAAATCTCAGACGTTTCAATTTGCAACAATCATATTTCCCGTGTGGCGGATTTCATAATCCTGAAACGGGTCGTTTGGGTACCATTTGCACGTGGTTGAGCCCAAGGCCCACGGTTATGTGGCCGGGCTTCGGACGGTCGTTTGTTTCAGTAAAGGGTTTAATTATGAGCATGCTTGCAATTATCGCCTGCGGTGGATTCGCGGTTGTGGCCCTGGCGGGTATCGGAATGGGCCTCAAGGGCGCCATGAGCGACTCGCCGCCCTACATGAAGGGCGAAGGCCAGGTTGGCCGCTTCGATCCGCGGCTGAACAAGGCTGCCTGATTGAAGGCCGTCTGATCCAACGCCTGATCGCGGTCATACCGCCGCGACCAGCGCTTTTGCGGGCCGGAAGATGTTGATCTTCCGGCCCGCTTTGCGTTTTCCGCCCTCCTGCGGCCCGGTGCCGCCGTCGGAAAGTTCTCAAGGTCCATCCGATAATTGCCGAAATAGCAGGCGAATTGTCAGGCTCAAACGGCTGACGGATGATTGGTCTGCTGTCGTGGATCCGGAGAGGGGTCGTTGGCCCTAAAAAGGACGGAGGACGTTAAATGGCTGCATCTGCACTGTTGGTTTTTGCCGTGAGTGGCGCGATTTTCCTGTGGGGCGTGGTGTTGGGCGTAAAAGCCTGCAACACCGAGCACCCGCCGTTCATGAAGGGTGAGGGGTCTCAGCGCTTCGACTCCCGCATGAAGAAGGCCGCGTAAGCGACACTCGGCGATTCAGGGCCCTCGGAGCGATCCGGGGGCCCTTTTTTTCGGCGGAGGAGGCGGTGGATATACGCCCGCCTCCCGCGTTGCACTTGGTCGAACCTCCTCAACGTGGCGCTGCCACGCCTGCCTCAGGGGTTGGGATACCCGTCCGCCTCCCGCGTTGCGCGTGGGCCACGTTCCTGAACAACAGGGCAGCGTGCCAATAACTCGCGTTGATTCCCTCCGGGCAGTGTCACAAACGACCATTTCCACGTATTATGGAACCCAGGCGCGGAAGGCCGGTTGGCGGTCCTTTCCGGTGCGGAAGCAGGTGATCGACGGACTTTGATGACGTTTGAATTTCGGCGCAATCCACTGGCGTTGCTGATCGCCCTGCCGCGCTACGTGCGGTTGTACATCCGTCTGATGAAAGATCCCCGCGTCCCCCTGTGGCCCAAGCTGACCATGATCGGCGCCTTCGCCTATCTGATTTCCCCCTTCGATTTCATCCCCGATCTGCTGTTCCCCGTGCTGGGGCAGGTGGACGACCTGCTGGTGCTCGGGCTCATGTTCCGCCTGCTGGTGCGCTCCAGTCCGCCGGAGGTGGTGGCGGAACACCTGGCGGACATCTCCGGAAAATCCCGTTGAATCCAGTCCCCCTGCACATGGAGGCGGTGACCCACAACTACGGAGGCGGGCCAGTGCTGTGCGCCCTCGATTTGACCGTCGAACCGGGCGCGGTGGCCGTGCTGGGGCCGAACGGGGCGGGCAAATCCACCCTGTTGCGGCTGGCGGCGGGGCTTTCCGCGCCGCGCTCCGGAAAGGTGTTCCTGTTCGGGCACAATACCCGCAAGGCGCGTGAACAGGCCCTGGCCTGCACGGCCTACCTGCCGGAAAACCTGTATCTGGACGGCTACCTCACCCCCCGTGAGTTCCTTCGCTTTGTGGGGGAGATCCGCCACGTGCCCGATGGCGAAGCCCGCGCCACCCAACTGCTGGACCGGCTGGGCGGCACCCCCCACGCCGACCGGCTGTTCAAGGACCTTTCCTTCGGCATGCAGCGCAAGGTGGGGCTGGCTTCCGCGTTCATGGGCGGGGTGCCGATGATGGTGCTGGACGAACCGGACACCGGCCTGGACGTCACCGCCCTCCACCGGCTGGAGGGCATGATCGCCGACACCGTGGCCGACGGCCGCACCGTGCTGCTCAGTTCCCACGATATGGGCTTCGTGGAGCGGAGTTGCAGCCGCGTGGTGGTGCTGGGCGATGGACAGGTGGTCTGGAACGGCGCGCCGGCGGACCTGGTGGCCGCCACCGGCAGCGCCACCCTGCACGATGCGGCGGTGTGCATCATGGACGGGGCGGTGCCCCGGGCATGAGTCAGGTGCACGGCAATACCGAAGGGCTCAAGAGTTCCCAACTGGCGGCCCTCAAGCGCCTGTTCCGCAGGCGCATCCCGGCCCAGGTGGTGGTTACCGCCGAACTGGCCCGCGCCATGGGCGAGATCAGCGTGGAACTGGGCCGTCAGGTGGCGGTGCTGATCGACCGCCGGGGGGAGGTCCGTTTCGTGATCGTCGGCGACGACCGGCAGATCAACATTCCCGACCTTTCCGCCTTCCGCATGGGGCACCAGCGTCTGCGCGGCCTGCGCATGGTGCACACCCATCTGGCCGGGGAGGCGCTTACCGACGACGACCTGAACGACCTTTCCGGCCTGCGGCTGGACATCATGGGCGCGCTGGAGGTGGATCGGGACGGCCTGCCCCGCGCCCTGTATCTGGCCCAGGTGAACCCGGACCGGGACGCCTCCCGCCCGGTGCTGACCCTGCCCACCGAGGACGTGTATCACCCGCGCCTCCAGTTCGACGACTTTATCGCCGCCCTGGAGGACGCCCTGGCCAAGGCTCCCGGCGGACGCGACGTGAAAGACCCGCGGGAGCGGGCGCTGCTGGTCTCGGTGACCACCGGCCGCCGGGACGAGGCCGAGGATTCGCTGGAGGAACTGGCGGGGCTGGCCCTGGCCGGGGATCTGATCGTGGTGGACCGGGTGTTGCAGCGCCCGCGGGAAATTCACCCCCGCCACCTGCTCGGCAAGGGAAAACTGGTGGAGGTGACCCTGCGCGCCATGCAGCGGGAGGCGGACGTGATCATCTTCGATCAGGAACTGGCCCCCTCCCAGCTCGACGCGGTGGCCTCCGCCACCGAACTGAAGGTGATCGACCGCACCCAGCTGATTCTGGATATCTTCGCCCGCCGCGCCCACAGTGGCGACGGCAAGGTGCAGGTGGAACTGGCCCAGTTGCGCTACCGGCTGCCGCGCATGGGCGCCCGGCAGGTGGCCCTGTCGCGCCTGACCGGCGGCATCGGCGGCCGGGGCCCCGGCGAAACCCGGCTGGAGATCGACCTGCGCCGCGCCCGCGACCGCATCCGGCGCCTGGAAAAGCAGCTCGAATCCCTGTCCCGCGCGCGGGGCGAGCGGCGCAAGCGGCGGGTGTCCGGCAACGTGCCCATCATCAGCGTGGTGGGCTACACCAACGCGGGCAAATCGACCCTGCTCAACGCCCTGACCGCCAGCGACACCATCGCCGAGGACCGCCTGTTCGCCACCCTGGACACCGCCACCCGGCGGCTGCGCTTTCCCCAGGAGCGGGAGGTGCTGATTACCGACACGGTGGGGTTTATCCGCCGCCTGCCGCCGGACCTGATGCGCGCCTTCAAGGCCACCCTGGACGAACTGGCGGACGCGGACCTGCTCATGCACGTGGCCGACATCTCGCACCCCAACGTGGAAGGGCACATCGAGACGGTCAACACCATTCTGGTGGAGCTGGAACTCAACACCAAACCGCAGATTCTGGTGCTCAACAAGTGCGACCGGGTGGACGCGGAAACCCGTGACGGGCTGTGCAAGCGCTTTGGCGGGATTCCGGTATCCGCCCTGGACCGGGGCAGCTTTGCCCCGCTGATGGAGGCGCTGGAAGACGCCCTGTGGGGAATGAGGCGATTCCGGGGAACCCTGTGAGCGGGACGGAGCGGCAGCCGGACGCCCCGCTGGTCTGTCTGGTGGGGCCCACCGGGGTGGGCAAGACCGAAACCGCCGTGCGGCTGGCCGAGGCCCTGGGCGGGGAGATTATCGGCGCCGATTCCCGCCAGGTGTATCGCCAGATGGACGTGGGCACCGCCAAGCCGACCCCCGAGGAGCGGGCGCGGGTGCCGCACCACCTGATCGACGTGGTGGACCCGGACCGGCCGTTTTCCGCCGGTGAATTCGTGCGGCTGGCCGATCAGGCCATTGCCGGCATCCGCGCCCGGGGCCGGGTGCCGCTGGTGGTGGGCGGTACCGGCCTGTACGTGCGCGCCCTGCTGGACGGCATCTGGCATGCGCCGGAACAGAACCCGGCCCTGCGCGCCGCGTTGGCCGGCGTGCGCGAGCGGCGCGGCGGCGCCTTCATGCATCGCTTTCTGACCCGGCTGGACCCCCAAACCGCCGGCACCCTGCACGAAAACGACCGGCACAAGGTGGACCGGGCGGTAGAGATCGCCCTGCAAACCGGGCGTCCGTCCTCCGCATTGCGCCGGGCGCACGGCTTTCCGGGACGTTATCCGGCGGTGCGCATCGGCCTTACCCGGCCCCGAGCGGAATTGTATGACCGGATTAATTCACGCGTGGAGCAAATGATTTCGGCCGGATGGCTTGACGAAGCGCGCGCTCTGGTTAATAAAGGATACAGGGCTGATGCCCCCGGCATGAACGCCGTCGGGTATCGCGAATTGGTGCGGGTATTGGATGGGGAGTGGACCATGGATCAGGCCGCCCAGGCCATCCAGAAAGCGACGCGAAACTACGCAAAACGCCAATTTACTTGGTTTAACAAAGATGATAGACTGAAATGGTTTGACGTTTCGTGTGTATCCTCGGCGGACCTGTCGGCCTCGCTTTTGTCTATGTGCAATCAAGCAGGAGTAATACGTGTCAATGTCTCAATATGCCAGACGCCGTGACAACAATATCGGGAAGTCGCATGCCAACCTGCAGGACATGTTCCTGAACCAGATGCGGCGCGACAAGGTGCCGTGCGACGTGCACCTCAACAATGGCTCCACCGTTTCGGGAATTATTCGCGGATTTGATAATTTCGCGGTTCTGGTGGTGTATTCCGAGGGCACCGGGCAGGAGATGATCTACAAGCATTCCATTGCCAGCATTGCACCGTTGATCGACGTGGATCCGATTCCGGATTCCGAGCCGCGTGCCGGCGCCAACTATGGCGGAAGCTCCGGCCAGCGCTACAACCCGCTGGACGATATCTGACGGACCCCACGTTTTAGACGATCGGATTCGGGGCGGGCAGCCGATGCCCGCCCCGACCTGTTTTCAGACCCCCATTCATTTGTAATCCAAGGAGCGAAGATGATCGGCATCATCGGTGGCAGCGGACTGTACGATATCGAGGGCTTTACCGACCGGGAGGAGCGGCAGGTGGATACGCCGTTCGGGGAGCCTTCCGCCCCGCTGGTGATTGGCCGCCTGGAAGGGCAGGAGGTGGTGTTTCTGGCCCGCCACGGGCGCGGGCACCGGCTGACCCCGACCGAAATCAACTTCCGCGCCAACATCCATGCCCTCAAGTCCGTGGGCGTGAAGCGCATTTTCTCGGTCAGCGCCGTGGGCAGCATGAAGGAGGAACTGGTACCGGGCCACATGGTGGTGGTGGACCAGTTTTTCGACCAGACCCGGAAGCGGATCAGCACCTTTTTCGGCGACGGCATCGTCGGCCACGTGGCGCTGGCCCACCCGATCTGCGCCGCCACCGCCAAAACCTTTGGCGACGGCGCCGACGACGCGGGCGCCACCGTGCATCGGGGCGGCACCTACATCTGCATCGAGGGCCCCCAGTTTTCCACCCTGGCCGAATCGAAAATCTACCGCTCCTGGGGCGTGGACGTGATCGGCATGACCAACGTCACCGAGGCCAAGCTGGCCCGGGAGGCGGGACTCTGTTACGCCACCATGGCCATGGTGACCGACTACGACTGCTGGCACCCGGAGCACGACGCCGTAACCACCGAGGCGGTGATCGCCGTGCTGCTGAAGAACGTGGAAATGTCCAAGTCCATCGTCAAAAAGGCCCTGGCCCGCGTCGGCGAGATCGGCGCCTGTGACTGCGCGAACGCGGCCAAAAATGCGGTCATCACCGCCCCGGACAGCATTTCGGCCGAGGCCCGCGCCCGGCTTTCCGTGATCCTGGGCTGAGCCCCGCACGGAACCTCCGGGGGCGCCCCGGACGGATCGGTGTATGATGGTGTTCCACCGGGCCACGGGAGCGGCCCGGTTCAACACATGCCCCGCACGGGGCCCTGGGGAGAGGGTATGAGATCGATTGCGCCCGTGACCATGGTCGCAGTGGCACTGCTGCTGGCACTTTCCGCCTGTATCGGCGGGGGCCGCGCGACCGGCAGGGAAGCTCGACCGGAGCAGCCGAATTTTCACTATCAACTGGGCATTGCGGCCTTGCAGGACAACAAGCCGCAGGACGCGGTGGTGGAATTCAACCAGGCCCTGCGCGCGGACCGGAAGGACACCCGGGTGATTTACGGCCTGGGGCATGCCTACTTCATCATCCAGAATTACGACGCCGCCCGGGAGCAGATGGAACGGCTCATCGAGCTTGATCCCGAAAACGGCGATGCCGTCAATTATCTGGGTAACATCCTCGAAAAGCAGGGGCGGGAGGAGGAGGCCATCGCGACCTACGAGCGGGCCATGTCGATGCCCACCTACCGCTCGGTGCATCTGCCCATGCACAACCTGTCGCGCATCTATCTGGCCAGGGGGGACTGGGCGCGTGCGGAAAAAATGCTCATTCAGGCCCTGCGCCGGGTTCCGGAATACCTGGCCGGCATCGCCGATCTGGCGCACATTTACCTGAACCGTTCCATGTGGCCCGAGGCGGTCACCCAGTGGGACCTGTTCACCAAGCTGGCGCCCAAGGCCCCGGACGGTCACTTCTTTCTGGCCACCGCCCTGGCGGGGGACGGCAAGACAGTGGCCGCGCGGCTGGCCATCGGCGAATATTTCCGCGTGGCCGGTACCGATCATCCCCTGTATGCCGACGCCACGGCCCTTCGGGACCGTCTGGATGAGCAGGTTCGCTAACCGGCCTTCGGCGGCGCTCCGCCCGGAGCGTGCGGCGTGAGGGCGCTCATCCTTGGCGCACTGGTGGCGGCCAGCACCTGGCTGGTATTGCGCAGCCTGCGCCCCGCCAGCGGAAAAACGGGGCAGGGGGCCGGAAAAGACGGCCCGGGCGCCAAGGTGCCGCTGGTGCAGGATCCGGTGTGCCATACCTATATCCCCAAAGACACGGCGGTGGTGCTCCGGCACGGCGGGACGGAGCACTATTTCTGCTCCGACCGGTGCGCCGAGGCATTTCGCGATTCCGGCTGATCCTTTTTCCGCAAAGAGGCGAATTCACCTCTCCGAATGCGGTAAAATCACGCTTTCTTTTTTTCTGTTTGCTGTGATCCGGGTGCCGCCAGGCACGGGTGCGGCCCCAACAAGGCGAGAGTCATGAAATTCTTTCTGGATACGGCGGTGGTGGATGAGATTCGCGAGGGGGTTTCCTACGGACTGGTGGATGGCGTCACCACCAACCCGTCGCTGATCGCCAAAAGCGGGCGCCCGTTCCGCGAGGTGATCGAGGAGATCTGTCAGATCGTGGACGGCCCGATCAGCGCCGAGGTGGTCAGTACCGACTGCGAGGGCATGCTGCGCGAGGGGCGCGAACTGGCTCAGGTGCACAAGAACATCGTGGTCAAGGTGCCGCTGATTGCCGAGGGCCTCAAGGCCACGCGCATTTTCTCGGAAGAGGGCATCCACACCAACGTCACCCTCTGCTTTTCCGCCACCCAGGCCCTGCTGGCGGCCAAGGCGGGAGCCACCTACATCTCTCCGTTTGTCGGCCGCCTGGACGACATCAGCCACAACGGGCTGGAACTGGTGCAGCACATTCTGGATATCTACGACGTCTACGAATTCGACACCGAGGTGATCGTCGCCAGCATCCGCAACCCGCTGCACGTGTTGGATGCGGCCCGCATGGGCGCGCACATCGGAACCATGCCGCTGGGGGTGATGAAGCAGCTCATGAAGCACCCGCTCACCGATATCGGCCTGGCCAACTTCCTCAAGGACTGGGAAGCCACCCAGAAGGGGTAAAAGCGCTTGTGCGCCCGCCGTTCCCGAACGTAGACTGCCCCTTGTGAGTATCGCCACCGGCAAGAAACTGGGCATCCTCCTGTCCGCCCATCCGGACAAGGGGGATCTGCCCGCCATCCGTGGCCTGGCGCTGGCCGCCCGGGCGGCGGGCACGGATACCTATCTGTACCTGATCGACGAGGGCGCCCGCGCCTACAAGGATCCGCTGATGGAAACCCTGCGCGAGGCCGGGGTCAAGCTGTATGTGTGCGCCTATGGCGCCATGCCGCGCGGGGTGGAACCGGACGAGGGGGCGGTGTTCGGCGGGCTGGCCGCGCTGGGCGGGCTGATGGACGCCTGCGACCGCTTTGTGAGTTTCAACTGATGGCCGCTGAATCCATCACCCTGGTGATCTACTCCGATCCCGCCAAATCCGGCGCCACCGCCGAAGCCCTGCGCATGGGCATGGGGCTGGGGGTGGGGGAGCGCACCCTGAACGTGGTGCTGATGGGCCCCGCCGCCCAGGTGCTCACCGACGAGGTGGACGACCTGGTGGACGGGGAGATGATCGAAAACCATCTGGACGTCTATGCGGATTGGGGCGCCACCTTCCATGTGGACCCGGCCGCCATGGACGAATACGGCATCGGGGACGATTCCCCGGTGGATGTGGTGCCCGCCACCGCCGCCGACGTGGCGCGGCTGATGGCCGGTGCCGCTCAGGTGATGGTGTTTCCATGAAACTGCACCTGATCCGCAAGGGCGCCCCGGCCGGTGCGGCGGAGGTGATCTCCGCCCAGCAGGCGGCGGGGGAGGAGGTGGCCCTGGTCCTCATAGGCGGTGCGCCCAAGCCCGCCGTGGACGCGCCCAGCCACGCCGTGGATGATGCGGAGTGGGCACGGGTGGTGGAGCTTATCTTTCAGGCCGACAACACCGCCGTCTGGTAGCCGCCCGGGCGCCGGGCCCTTACCGTCCGACCGGAGAACCCATCCATCCCCGGTGCGGGTGCGCCTTAGTGATGGTGCCCGTGATCGTCGTGGTCATGTCCATGGTGATCGTCATGGTCGTCGTGATCGTCATGGCCGTGATGCCCGTGGTCGTGATGGTGCCCGTGGGTTTCCTGGGCCTCGATGCGGTAGATGCAGCCGTCGCACGCCATCATCATTTCGCCTTCATACCCCTGGCGGATGCGCTCGGCCACCACGTCCATGAGCAACTCGTGGTATTCGAAATAGTGGGCCAGGGAAAAGCGGACGTCGGGCCACCGGGTCTGGAAGTCGGTCACCATGCCCCGGATGCGCTCGATGAGCACGCCGGTAAACAGGAAATAGGGGGCGATGATGACGTGGCTGGCCCCCAGCCGGATCAGCTTGTCCACGCCGGTGGGCAGGTCGGGGCGGGTGACGCCGACGAAGGCGTAGTCCACCCGCTCGTAGTCGGTGGCTTCCCAGAACAGGCGGCTGATCTTGGCGATGTCGCCCGCCGCGTCCGGGTCGGAACTGCCGCGCCCGAGGATCAGCACGCCGTCGTCATCGGAGGGGGCCGCGCCGTTGACCGCTTCGGAAACCCGCTGCACCAGCATTTTGGTGGTCTGCTCGCACACGCCGATGTTGCGGGTGTAGAGGATCTCCACGCCGGGGTGTTTTTCGCGGGCGTGCTCCAGAATTTCCGGTACTTCCATCTTCACGTGGCCCGCGGCCAGCAGGATCACCGGCACCGCGATGATGCGCGTGGCCCCCAGGGCGACGGCTTTTTCGATTCCCTCCGGGATCAGCACATCGGCCAGCTCAATAAAGCACGGCACGATGGTTTCCCCCGGCAGCCGCGCGCGCAGCTTGTCGGTGAAAATCAGAAATTCCTCGTTCCCCGCCGGGTTGCGGGAGCCGTGGCCAATGAGCAGGATGACGGTTTTGGACATGAAACAGGTACTCGAAAAGGGTTGAGCGGGCCATTGTACCGGAGTTGTTCCTGGTGCGCCCGGATCAGGCGCAGGGGGCCAAAAAACCAAGGGACGCGAATGCCGCATCCACAACCCGCCCGCGGTTTACGGCAATATCCACGCCCGCGGCGAACACCAATCCCAGGGAAAGGCCATATCCCCAACCCCAATAGCTGCCAAACAGCACAGTGTAGAACCAGTCCTGCCCGAACAGATACATAGCGCCCCCAGCACAGGAAACCATTAGTAGCAGGGTGGCCGGAACCATTACCGTGCGTGGCCGGGCGGTTTTTTTGTGGGTAAGTAACGCCAGCATAAGGAATGCCGCCGCGTTGCATATCAAGAAAATGCGCACATCGGCCAAAAGACGGTTCAGCGTGCGCAGGTACGATCCCTGAATCCACTCACCCAGTTGCTGTTGTGCGTGTTCGAGTTCCCCGATGCGGGACTGGATGACGCTGCCGGCCATTTCCCGCAATGCATCCGTTCCGGCGCAATCGAGGCGGCACATGCGTGCGACTTCATCCGCAATCCGGGCGGGAAGATCGTCCTTCATCGCCAGTTTCAGGGTTTGGCGTTGCCCGGAATATTTCTTTTCCAGAGCGGCTGCGGCCTCTGGAAACCGGCCCGCCACGCGCGCGACCGCGCGCACCTCCTTTTCCACCTGCTGCTTAAGAAACGCCTGCGCCGCACGCTCCACCGCTTCCGGGCGCAATTCTGTCATTGCAAGGAGAGCGCAAAACAGAGCGGTTCCCGCTGCCCCGATCATCCGGAGTGCGATTATCCAGCGCCGTATTTTCAGGTCGTTTTCGCTCATGGCCCCATCCGGCTTGCGCGCCCCTGCCCCGAGTATATATCGGTGATATCCGGTGGCATCTTTTGCGGTAGGCTGTTGCCGTGATCCACGTGCTCATCCAGATGACCGTCCTGATCGCCTTTGGCGCCGCCTGGCGTTTTATTACCCCGCTGGGGTTGGAGGGGGACGCCACGCGGCGGTCGGTGACCGGCGTGGTCTATGTGCTGTTCCTGCCCGCGCTGGTGCTTTCCGTGCTGTGGACCGCGCCGCTGGGGCTGGATGCCGTGCGCACCGCCGCCACCGCCGCCGTGGGGGTGATCTGCGGCATGCTGCTGGGGTGGGTGGCCAGCCGGGGCATGGGCCTTTCCAGGGCCGCCACCGGGGCGATGATCCTGGCCTGCGGCTATCCCAATACCACCTATCTGGGGCTGCCGGTGCTGGAGGCCACCTTCGGGCCGTGGGCGCGGGGGGTGGCCATTCAGTACGACCTGTTCGCCTGCACCCCGCTGCTGCTCACCGTCGGCATTCTGATCGCCCAGGCCCACGGGGAGGGGCAGGCGGAACCGCCCCTGAAGGCGCTGCTCAAGGTGCCGCCCCTGTGGGCGGCGGTGGCGGCGGTGGGGCTGAATCTGGGCGGGGTGGCGTGCCCGGAATGGCTGCACGGCCTGCTGGCGCTGATGGCCGCGGGGGTGGTGCCGTTGATGCTGTTCTCCCTCGGCCTGGGGCTGACCTTCGAATCCCTGTCTGCCCGCCGCCTGCCCCGGCTGGCCCCGGTGGTGGTGATTCAACTGGCACTGGTCCCGCTCGTGGCCTGGGGGGTGGGCACCGGCCTGGGGCTTTCCGGCCAGATGCTCACCGCCGTGGTGCTGGAAGGGGCCATGCCCAGCATGGTGCTGGGGGTGGTCATCTGCGACCGGTTCCGGCTCGACACCGGCCTGTACGCGGCTGCGGTGGCGCTCACCACCGCCCTGTCGCTGGTGTCGCTGCCGTTCTGGTTCCGCATGGTGGGGGGGTGAACCGGCAGGCCGGGATCGATAAATGCTGCATGAGTGGATAATTCCAGCCGATAAGAGAACACTCATTTTTTCGGCGGACCCCGGTTCGCCATGGACCGGGAGTTCACATATGCCAAGCGGCGTTTCAAAAATCACCCTGGCGGCGGGCGCGTGCCTGCTGCTGTCGGGCTGTTATGTCTCCATGGGGGTTCCGGGCGCGAACGTGCGCCTGGGAATCCCCCTGTCTCCGGTGGTTTCGGTGGGGGTTTCCCACACCGTGGTCGTGGGGGGGCAGGCGGCCCCGGTGGCGCCAGCCACCGTGGTGGTGTCGGACGATACCCTGGCGGCTATGGAAATGGGGCTGACGTTCATCTTTTCCGACGTGGAAATCCGTACCATTCGCGACTACTACGGCGGGGATCGCCGGGGTCACCGGGATTCCGGCGACCGCGAGGATCACGGGCACCGCAGCCGCCGGGGGCACGACCCGCACGGCTCCTATGCGGAACTGCCGCCGGGCATCCGCAGGCAGATTCAGCGTGGGCAGGGCCTGCCGCCCGGTCTGCGTGGCGACCATCTGCCGACGGAACTGGAGCGCCAGTTGCGCCCGTTGCCGGAGGGGTATGCCCGGGTGCGCTTCGGGACCGATGTGGTCATCGTGAACGAGGAGCACGGCGTGGTGTTCGACATCCTGTCCGGGATCTAGGCCGGGGAGCCGCTTTTGGGGGAATGCGCTATCATTGCTCCACAGGCCGCGCCGGGCGCACCGTTTGGGTGCGCGAGGGGACGGCCGGACGGAGAGGGATATGCGAAAACTGCTCCTGCTGGCGGCCCTGTTTCTGGGCGGCTGTGGCGGCCTTTACGGGGTGAATCCCCTGGCGCTTCCGGTGGTGATGGGCCCCGAAATGAACGGGGTGCTCCCCAAGGTCACCGATATCGACCGGATGGTTGCCTGGAACTATTATTCCACCCCGGAACACCGGCGAAAACTGCGCCCGCTGGCGCCCGCCCACTACATGATGCTGGAGCCGGGCGAGCCGATCCCCCGTCAGGTCAAAACCGATGGCCTTCCCCGCGACCTGGAGCGGCAGATGCTGCCCATTCCCCAGGGCTACAAGCGGGTGCTGGTGGGCGATGCCCTGGTCATCCTCGGGCCGGAAAAGCGGGTGGTGGACAAGGGGCGTTTTTTTGCGGGAATGGTGGAATTCGAATAATCGCCGGGGAGGATACCCATGGAAGGGTCGCGTTTTAAGGCTGGATTGACGCCCGTGCTGCTGGGCGGGCTGGCCGTCCTGATTTCGGGTTGCGTGGTGTACGACGTGCCGGTGGGCCCCGCATATGCGCCCCCGGTGGTGCGGCACCACGAGCCGCTCCCGCCGGAGCCGGTGGTGATCCTCATTTCGCCCGACGACCGGATGGCGATTTCCGGCTATTTCGGCACCCTCCACCAGCGCCGCGACCCGGTTTCGCGCCGGATTTACGAGCGGGGAGTGCCCGAACTGGCGCCCCATCTGCGCCGCCACATTCACCCCGGACGCCCGCTGCCGGGGGGGATTGTTCGCGAGAGCCTGCCCCGCGATCTGCTGCGCCTGCTTTCCCGCCTGCCGGCGGGGTACATGTGGGTGCGGGTGGGGACCGACGTGATGATTGTGGATATGCGCACCGGGCAGGTGGCCGATCTGGTGCGCGACGGCGCCCGGATTGCCATGGTGCGCGATGAGGGATGGTCGCCGGAGGACGCGCGGGAGTGGCACGATGCCCACCGCGGCGAGCGGCGGGAAGGGTGGAGCGAGCCCGAGCCGGACCAATGGCACGGCAACGACCGGCGCGATCACCGGGACGGGCATGCGGACCGGCGGGACGACCGCCGCGACCATCGTGACCGCCGGGATCCCATTCCGGATATCTGGATCGGACGCGGGGAGCGGCAGATCATTGCCGACTATTTCGTTTCCTTTGGTGGCAGCCTGGGGCGGGCCGCCCGGCAGATGATGGAGCGCCAGTTTGCCAATCCGCCCGCCCGTCTGCGTGACCGGATCCGGGAGGGGGATTCGTTGCCGGCCGGGGTTTCAGCGGTACCGCTGCCAAACGATCTGAATGCCCGCCTTGGCCGCCTGCCGCACGGGGTGGAGCGATTGCGGGTGGGAACGGACGTGGTGCTGTTGCACCGTCCATCCGGCACGGTTCTGGACCTGTTCCGCGACGGCGCCAGCCTGAACCGGGTGGCGTACCCCGCCGACCCGCGCCGGGACGACCGTGCCGGGAGGGATCATCGCGACGATGGTCATGACGCCCGCCGGGATGACCGGCAGGAGGCGCGGGACGAGCATCGGGACGCCCGCCGGGACGACCGGCAGGAGGCACGGGACGAGCATCGGGACGCCCGCCGGGATGACCGGCAGGAGGCGCGGGACGAGCATCGGGACGCCCGCCGGGATGACCGGCAGGAGGCGCGGGACGAGCATCGGGACGCCCGCCGGGACGACCGGCAGGAGGCGCGCCGGGACGTTGGTGCGGCGGTGCGGGCGGCGTTCAACGACCGGGATCGGGCGGCGATTGCGGCCTATTACCAGTCGCGGCGGGGCGGGATCAAGCCGTTGCCTCCGGGCATCAGCCGCCGGCTGGCACAGGGCAAGCCGTTGCCGCCCGGCATTCGCAGCCAGACGGTGCCCGCCGACCTGGAACGGGAGCTGTCGCCGTTGCCATCCGGGCACCGGCGCGTGGTGGTGGGGGCCGACATGGTGATTCTGGACGCCGTCGGAAACGTGGCCGATCTGCTGCGCAACTTCCTGCGCTAGGGACCGCTCACCTCCACCATCGGATCGGAAATCCAGGTGCCCTTGCAGTGGGGGCAGCGGCCCGGTTTGACGAGCTTTTGCGGGCCAAAGGTAAAGCCGCACCCCTTGCAGCGGGCGGGGTGAACGATCAGCGCGCGGCCTTCGTGTTTGAGGCTTTTTTGCAGGTGGACCAGGTCGTCGGCCAGGTCCTTCGCCTTCATTTGCATCTGGCGGGCCAGGTCGTGCACCGATACCGGGCCGCCGGCCAGATACCGCGCCAGGTCCTTGCGGTACACGCTACACCCGGCCCCGGCTTTCGCCGCTGGTGACGCCGCCCGCAATCAGGTGGGCGGTGCGCAGGGGTTCCGGCACGCCGCCGTTGATGGCGGTGGCGTGAATCAGTGACACGGCCTGCTCCGGCGTCAGCCCTGCACGTTGCACCCACACCTCCCCGGCGGGCTCCACCGGGCCCGCCCGTTGGATGCGCCGCCATTTGGCGGCACCGCCGGGCACGCGCGACAGCAGGGCGGCGTGAATGCGTTTGAAATCCGGGGGCCTGCGCATGACCACCAGCACCGGAAGCCCGGTTTCCCGGTGCAGGGTGCGGATATCCACCACGTTGAACCCGGCCAGGGCGATGCCCTGCAACAGGATGGCCTGCATGTGGCCGGCAAAACGGCAGCGGTTCACCGCATCGGCAATGCGCCGGGTGCTGTTGACCCCGTCCCGCCGCACCTTCAGCGACAGCACCCCCTCCAGGCGCGTTCCGGCGTATACGGCGCCGTACACGGGCACGTCGCCCCGGTGGGCCCGGTCGAACGGGGCGTCGTCAAAGCCGATCACATGGGAAATGCGGCCCTTCATGCCTACAGGCTACCACCGGCACCCCTTCCGTTCCGCCTCCGGCCGATTCCCGAACCCGCGACCCCCACGCTCCCACCCCTTGTCGCGGCGGGGAGTTATGCGGCGGCCGCTGACCGCGTGACAGATTTTGATCTATAGGATACCCTATGGGCCCATAGGGGGACTTTTGTCTCGCATCACTGCGTCCTTTGGGAGAGGGATCATGGCGCGCACATTTTTTCCGGAAGCCTACCGAATGGTTCCGGCCAGTCGACCCCACCCGGAGGGGACCCAGTACAAGGTCTCCGTGGGCATGGAGGACTGGGGCGGGCCATACCAGCCGGTGATCAAGGTCCAGATGGTCTACAAGGGGTTTGTGAAGGGGCGCAAGAGCCCGTCCTATCCGCTGGAGGCCGACGACTACTGGCAGGTGTACAAGGCGGTGCGTGAACTGATGAAAGAGTGTAACTGGCCGGTACCGGGCGAAGAGCCCAAACGCGGCATGCTGGCCCCGGCGAACGCCGAGGGCGCGGGAGAGGGTGGATGATTTTCGGATTGATTCGATCCGTGGTGGGCACGGTGGTCAAGGGCACGCTGGCGGTGGGTGTGCTGGCCTTGGTGATTGCCGCGGTGGCCTCGGGCCACGGCAACTCCCTGGCGGAGCGGGTGAATGGCTGGCTGCCGCCGGTGGTGGTGACCTCCGTGGGCAAGGGGCTGGATGCGGTGGGTAGCGCCGACCCGGCCCAAGTGGCGCGCAAGGTGCGCGACGCCACCGGCAGGGTGGTGCATTCCGAGCCGGTGCGGCAGGTGGCCGCGCACATCCATGAAGCCACCCGCGAGTGGGGCGATTCCCCTAAATAGCCCGTCCGCCCAGCGCGCGTTTTCCCCCGCCCCGTGTGTCCGCCATCCGGTTCGAAAAGGCGCGTTCCGCCCTTCGAGCTTCTTCCATTGATCTCCGTCGTTATCCACCCGGTGAGTGCCGGGGCGACGAGGGGGTGATTTTTCCCCGTCCACGGTGTCCGGTTGCGCGGGCGGTGTTTTCACCCCCGGCGCACCCACACCCGTGATGTGCCTCCGCATCGGCGCTGCCGCTTCGATGCCCCGTGCGTTTGTGGCGCGCCCGGTGATGCCGTGGCAACGGTACCCCGTTCAACCAGGGGCCACGCGCTCCCTGCTCCCAATGTCTCTATCCCGACAATCCTGTCGCACATCCCACCATCGCGTAGCTTTCCCTCATTCGGGAAATGAAATAAAACCCACATAAAACCAGCCTGTTATAACGATTTTCCCCGATGGCATCCCCCTTGCTCTATGGCCGGGTGCGGGCCAACTCCTCCGGTGCGGGGGAGTGGCTCCCATGTGTTCCATCAACCAAAGGAGAGCAAGATGCAACTCAAACAGGGACTCGCCGCGCTGGCGTTGGCGGCAACCGTTTTTTCGGCCTCGGCAGCGGCACAGGCGGCGGAAATCGAGGTGGGGGGGGATATCGGCGTGGTCAACCAGTACGTGTGGCGCGGCGTCAGCCAGACCGCGGGCGGGCCCGCGGTGCAGGGCGATCTGGGACTCTCCACCGGCGGCCTGTCGGCGGGTATATGGTTCTCCAACGCCTACCCCTCCGGCGGTAACTACGGCGGGCGCGACGTGGTGGAGTTCGACTGGACCGTGGACTACTCCGGAAGCGCGGGCGACCTGGGCTATTCGGTGGGCACCATCTATTACAGTTACCTGTACGACGGGTTGTCCAACTTCAACGAGGTGTATGCGGGGGTGTCCTACGACGGGCCGCTGGCGCCGTCCCTGACCGTGTATTACACCGTGACCGATGGCGCGGTGGCGTTCTACAAGAAGGGCGATATCTGGGTGGACCTGGGCGTGTCCGGCGCGGCGCTGGGGGCGGACCTGTCGGCCACCCTGTCCTATGTGAGCTGGGCGTCCGATTCGGTCAACCGTCCCACGGTGGGCACCAGCTACGAGGACGGCCTGAGCGTGCTGGCGCTGGGGGCGTCGAAGGATGTGGAAGTGGGCGATCTGACCGTCACCCCGTCGTTTACCGTGAGCGTGCCGCTGGCCAGCGAGGCCGCGGATGGCAACCGGTACATCTATAACACCCAGTCCGAGGTGGAGGTGGTGGCCGGGCTGAACGTGGCCTTCTGACGGAAACGGCATCCGTGGCTGCCATCCGGAACCAACGGCAGCTTCATCCCTGTCCTCCCCGGTGGCATCCAGGCCGGGCGGCCGCCCACGCCGCCCGGCCTTCTGCTGTTTCAGGCCGGACGGGGGGTCGGTTTGACGTCGTAATAGGTGTCCCGTTCGGCGCCGCCGAACACCACCGCGCCGGGGCAGGCGGACACCAGCTTGCGGGTTTCCGGGGCCGAAACGTTAAAGAACTCCACACAGGAGGAGCATACCCCGGCGTTTCCGGTGAGGCTGTAGGGCACCTGTTCGCCGTCGTGTTCGGTGGTGAAGGTTCTGGAAAGGAAGTTGGCGTGGTTCGCCTTGTGGGCCAGCCAGTGCTTTTTCAGGTTGTCGCCAAAGCCCCAGAAGCCGGTGGCGGTGAACATGGTTTTGAACATCACCGCGTCCTTGATGCCGATCCCTTCCCACTGGGCCGGTTTCTGGCGCTGATAGGCGTCCGATTCCACCACCTGCAGCAACTGCTGCGGACTGGCCGGCTGCTCCGGCACGAAGTCGGTAACCGCCATCTCCGCGTCCAGGTGGATGTCCATTCCGGGCAGGCGGTGATCGCTCATCAGCATGGTGCTGCCGGCCCGTTCGGAATCCCGGTACCAGGAACCCTGCCGCGTGCAGATGCGGCTCCAGGCACCGGGGGGCGCGAAGATCAGTTTTTTGTTTTTCGCGCGCAGGATCTCGCAGGGGGTGAACAGCACCCCGGACAGGGTGTATCCGGCGGCCTTCAGGGCGGGTTTGGCGGATCCCCATTGATCCGGGTCGAACCAGTACAGAAAGCGGGTCTCGGGCTGCGAACTGGCCATGGCGACACCTGTTGGTAACGGACTCCGGAAGGCGGAATGCGGATTGTTTCGATGAACGTCAGTATATGACGTGTGCCAAACGACTGGCAATGCCTAACATCCGACCGGGGGTTCCGTGCCGTTGCCGGTGTCCACCGGGGAGGGGAGGGGCTCCAGAAACGCCTTGATGCAGATGGCGGCGGGCACTCCAAGCAGGATGCCCACAAAGCCGAACGCCTCGCCCCCCACGAACAGGGCGAAGATGATCGCCACCGGGTGCAGACCCACCCGGTCGCCCACCACCTTGGGGGAAATGACAAACCCCTCCAGCAATTGCACCACGCCGAACACGATCACCACATAGACCAGATGCAGCAGGTCGAAATGGGTGACCAGCGAGATCAGCAGCGACAGGGTGATGCCGATGACAAACCCCAGATACGGCACCATGTTGCCCAGCCCGGCGATGATGCCAATGGCCACCGCCGCATCCACCCCGGCCACGCTGAGGCCGACGGCATACAGCACCGACAGGATCACCCCCACCAGCAGCTGGCCGCGCAAAAACTCCCCCAGCATGCGGTCGATCCGGGGCAGGCGGGCGTCCAGCAGGGTGCGCGGGGTGAGGGGAATGCGCGCCCGCAGCCACGGGGTCACCTGGCGGAAATCCATCATCAGATAGAACACCAGCACCGGAATGATGGCCGCACTGAGGATCCACACCACCGCCTGAAGGGTGCCCGCCGCCGCCCACATGAGGGCGCCGGTGGTCTTTTGAAACAGGGTGGGGGCCAGCCCTTTCAGGGAGTCGGCCAGGGTGTCCAGCCAGGCGCGGGCGGTTTCCGGCACCGCCGTATCCCCCGCCAGTTGCGAAAGGAACGGCAGCCCCTGTTCCTTGATGCGGGCCAGGGCGGCGGGCAATTTTTCCAGCAACTGCACCACCTGCCGCTCCACCACCGGCATCAGCCCCACCATCAGCAGTGTGCCGATCAGCCCCAGCAGCAGGAACACGGCGGCGGTACCGAGCGGACGTGGCAACCGGGCGCGCCGCTCCAGCATGTCCACCCAGGGGGCAAACACATAGGCGATGACGAATGCCAGGAAGAACGGCAGCAGCGCCGCCCGCACCCAATACACCGCCAGCAGCACGGCGCCGCCCAGCACCAGCCACAGGGTCCAGGCCAAGGGGCGTTCATAGGATGTGGGGCGGGGCTGGTCCATGGGCCGGTCTTTCTGAATTCGGAAAGGGGAACAGTGTACGACACCCGGCCCCCGATCGGCAGGGGGAAGGGCCGGTGGTGGAAAAAAGTATTCCCCGGCGGTGGTTTCACCAAGTGGTTTGGAAAGTACCTGTCAAACCACTTGCGTTGGCGAGCAAACGGCATGGAAACGCGTGGAAAACTCCGTTCTGATCCAGTCCACAACGGGTGTGGATAACTTGTGGGAGACCCGGTGAAAGGAAGAAAGTTGTGATTGCCACAAGGGAGTTTAAGCAGACTGCCCAATACGTACCCAATTTATTGATCCTTAAAAAACAACTAGTTACGAAGTGCTGACGAAGAATCGGTGGGTTATGGGCACGGTTTTCCGGTTGACATTGGTTTTATCCACAGGTTGCCCACACAGTGTGCGGTCAGGGGTGAAAAATCTTCCATGTCAAGGGTTGCGTACCCGCCCACGTTGTGGTCCCGGGTGCGGGGTTTCAACGGCGGTTACAATGGTGCCGGAATGGTTCGCATCGCACTATTTTTGTAAGGCGGCAGACAGATGACCGACTCCCTTGGCACGCGCGACCGCAGGCACCTGTGGCACCCGTTTACCCAGATGGCCGACTGGGAGCGGGACGAGCCGCTGGTGATCGTTTCCGGCAAGGGGTGCCTGCTGGTGGACGAGGACGGGCGGGAGTACCTGGACGGTTCCTCATCCATCTGGGTCAACCTGCACGGCCACCGCAAACCGGCGGTGGACCGGGCCATCAAACGCCAACTGGACCGGGTCGCCCACACCACCTTCCTGGGCGCCACCAACCCCCCGGCGGTGGAACTGGCGGAACGGCTGGTGGAACTGGCGCCCGCGGGGCTTTCCCGGGTGTTTTACTCGGACAACGGCTCCACGGCGGTGGAGATCGCCCTCAAAATGGCCTATCAGTACTGGCGCCAGCGGCGACCCGCGCCCCGGCCGGAAAAACGCCGCTTCATGCACTTCCGCCACGCCTATCACGGGGACACGGTGGGGGCGGTGAGCGTGGGGGGCATCGACCTGTTCCACGAAACCTTCCGCGGGCTCATGTTTCCGTCCACCACGGTGGAATTTCCCTACTGCTACCGCTGCCCGTGGGGGAAGCAGCCCGACACCTGCAACCTGCACTGCGTGGGCGACGTGCAGCAGGCCTTGGAAACCAACGCCCACGAAACCGCCGCCTTCGTGGTGGAGCCGCTGGTGCAGGGGGCCTCGGGCATCCTGAGCATGCCGCCGGGATACCTGTCCGCCGTGGCCGATCTGTGCCGCCGGCATGAGGTGCTGCTCATCGCCGACGAGGTGGCCACCGGCTTTGGCCGTACCGGGCGCATGTTCGCGTGCGAACACGAGGCCATCCAGCCCGATCTGATGTGCCTCTCGAAGGGGCTCACCGCGGGCTATATGCCGCTCGCCGCCACCCTGGCCACGGAGGAGATCTACCGGGGCTTTCTGGGCCGCTACGACGAGTTCCGCACCTTCTTCCACGGCCACAGCTACACCGGCAACCCCCTCGGCTGCGCCGCCGCCCTGGGCAGCCTGGAGGTGTTCGACACCGAGAACGTACTCGAGAAAATCCAGCCGCGCATCACCCACCTGTGGCGCGGCGTGCGGCGTCATCTGGGGGACCACCCCCACGTGGGCGACATTCGCGGGCGGGGGCTGATGGTGGGCATCGAACTGGTGAAAGACCGGGCCACCCGGGAGCCGTTTCCGCTGGAGGAGCAGGTGGGCAACCGCATCGGGCGCGTGCTGCGCGATCTGGGCATCCTGCTGCGCCCCATCGGCAGTGTCCTGGTGCTGGTGCCGCCCCTGGCCATGACCCGCCCCCAGCTCACCCGTCTGGTGACCGGCGTGCGCACCGCCCTGGACCGGGTGCTGGACGGCGGCCAATAGCGCCGTCCACAAACGTGCCGACTGTACAACTTTGTCCGATGGACCGGACAAAGTTGCACACCTGGCCCCTTCGCGCGCCGTACCGGTGCACCGGTTCGCCCGGGACCCGGTTCGGCAACGACTTCTTTTCCCCTTAAATAACAGATTGTTATTTACTGTCGCATGCCTGCGAATGGGCCGTTGCCCGGCTTTGGCATGCAATATGCGACTCCCGCGTCAATTACCAGCCGGACCCGTGTCTTTTTTGCACGGCCGGGCGGGATGGGACGGGTTTACTGAAGGGAAGGAATAGAGAGATGCCTAAGGGAATGCTGATTTGGCCCAACAACGTCGGACTTTCGATGCTGGTGTGGGCCGTTGTTGCGATCGTATTTATGTACGCGGCGCGTGTTCCGGCCCACAAGGCGATTCGCAGCATGACCCGCGTGATCTCCCAGGCAATGCGCCTGCTGGCGCGCTCCCTCACCGACGCCCAGAAGCGCATGGCCCTGCGCAACCGCGAGGTGCTGTTGAACCACGGCCTGGAATCCACCGAGCGCCAGATCGAGCAGGAGTTCCAGCGCATCTCCAAATCCGTGGAGCGCGACCTGGGCACCTATCCGGCCCTGCACCGCAAGCTGAGCGATCAGGTGACCAGGATCGACGAGGACTACCGCGCCGCCACCGATTCGCCGCCGGAGCCCCCGGCCTGGACCAGCGCCATGAAGATGGCCGGTGAACTGGTCACCAAGGGCGCGGGCGACCCGTCCGTCACCAAGGTGGTCGGGGCCCTGCATCAGGGCTTCGTTTCCGCCCACGGCGACGCCATGAAATCCTATCGGAAGAACAGCGCCATCCGCCACGGCCTGCTCAAGAAGATGAACCCCACCTGGCGGCGCATGGCCGACACCCTGGAGACCGTGGACAAGACCGTCAACGGCATCGCCGAGCGGTCGCGCCACATCGACCAGCTGATGGACCAGTATCATCAGATTGCCAAGAAGAGCGACAAGGCCGAGCGCATGCTGGCCACCTCGGCGCTCACCCAGTTCCTGATTTCCGGCTTCGTGCTGGTGATCGCGGCCCTGGGCGGCTTCATCAACTTCAATCTGATTGCCCTGCCCATGTCCGAGATGGTGGGCGCCGGTTCGCAACTGGCGGGCATGAAGGTCTATCAGGTGGCCGCGCTGGTCATCATTCTGGTGGAGATCACCATGGGCCTGTTCCTGATGGAGTCCATGCGCATCACGCGCCTGTTCCCCATCATCGGCACCATGGAGGACAAGACCCGCCGCCGCATGATGTGGGCCACGTTTGCCATCCTGTTCATCCTGGCCTCCATCGAGTCGTCCCTGGCCTATATGCGCGACCTGCTGGCCGCCGACCGCGAGGCGCTCACCCAGTCTCTGGCCGGGGTGCAGGCGAGCGATCCGGAGTTCCGCTGGATTCCGGCCCTGGGTCAGATGACCCTCGGCTTCATCCTGCCGTTCGCGCTCACCTTCGTGGCGATCCCGCTGGAGTCGTTCGTGCACTCGGCACGCTCCGTGCTCGGTCACGCCATGGAGGCCATCCTGCGCGCCCTGGTGTTCTCCTTCCGGATGATCGGCAACCTGGTGCATCACATGGGCAGCGGCATCATCAATGCCTATGACCTGGTGATCTTCCTGCCGCTCAAGGCGGAGGAGCTGATTCTCGGATCCGCCGCCGGGCGCGAAAAGTCGGGCAAACGCCCCAAGGTACCGGCTGCCTGATCGGGCGGCCTCAATCTGGACCCTAATTCAAGAAATCGGACGCGAGGGAAACCATGAACATTCGCAGACACATCACCGCAGGCATCTGTGCCCTGCTCCTGATGGGGTGCACCAGCAGTGCCCCCGGCCACGGCGTGTATCTCCTGCTGGATACGTCGGGCACCTACACCCAGGAACTGGCCAAGGCGCAGAACATCATCAACTACATCCTGGGCACGCTCAACAGCGGCGACTCCTTGGCGTCGCCCGCATCGACAGCGGCAGCTTCTCCGAGAAGGACATCCTCATGCGGGTGACCTTTGACGAGCGCCCGACCGTGGCCAACGATCAGAAGCGCAAGTTCAAGCAGGTGATCGACTCCTTCGCCTCCAACGTGAAGAGCGCCTCCCACACCGATATCACCGGCGGCCTGTTGCAGGCCATCGAGTGGCTCAACGAGGTGAACCCCGGTCAGAAGACCGTGCTGATCTTCTCCGACATGGAGGAGGACATCAAGAAGGGCCAGATCCGCGACTTCCCCATCGAAATGATGGGCGTGCGGGTGATCGCCCTGAACGTCACCAAGCTGGGTTCCGACAACATCGACCCGCGTGAATACCTGGAACGCCTGGAATACTGGAAGTCCCGCGTGGAAACCGGTGGCGGCACCTGGAAGGTGATCAACGACCTGGAGCGCATCGAAACCATCATGGACACCTGATGATCTCCTGATCCCATGCGTGGAGATCGCTCCGGAGGACGGTTCCCCCCCGCGGCGTATGTCCCACTCCACGCACCTCCCGGCAACGGGAGACCCCCAAAGCCCTCGGCCCCCAAACGGCCGGGGGCTTTGTGCTTCCCGGTGCTCCGCGGTGCTCCGCGCACGGCGGTATTGGCGGATGGGAAAGGGTGGGGGCGGGGGGGGGGAGTATTTTGGGCCGGGAGGCCTCTCAGGGCGTGTCACGGCTCGTGGTGCGGATCAGCATGTGCCAGTCGGGGGGGATGGTCCCAAAGCCCCACGTTTCGTAAAACGGCACCAACTCCGGATGGCACACCAGCTCCACCCGCTGCACGTCCTTCATCAGGGGATGGGCCAGCAGCGCGTCCATCAACCGCCGCCCCAGACCGGTCCCCTGGAACGCTTCGTCCACGATCACGTCGTACACGGTCGCCCGGTACACACCGTCCGACAGGGCGCGGCAAAAGGCCGCCAGCCGCCCCGTGTCGGGCGCCACCATGCCGATCACCACCGGCGTTTGCGCCAGCATGCGGCGCACGTCCGGCTCGCTGCGGGCGGCGCTCCACCACTGGCGGGCATACAGCGCCGTCAACTGGGTCACATGGGCCGCATCCAGTTCCGCCACCTCCTGCCAGTGCGCCTCCTGCATGGACAAAATCGTAACAGGGAACCAATAATTTTCAACACGGGTATTGACGAACCGCTCGCTCAACGTGATAATGAGAATCATTCTCATCTTTGGAGTGTCTAAATGCCGTTTTGCCCTTCCCTCCGCATCGCCACGATGATGGCGATTCTGCTGGCGCCCGCCGTGGCGCTGGCGAACCCGTTCGAGATCCGCGTGCGCGACCACCGGTTCGTGCCGGACGTGGTGGAAGTGCCCGCCGGGCAGAAGATCAAGCTGATCGTCCACAACGACGACGACGAGCCGGAGGAGTTCGAAAGCTACGACCTGAACCGGGAAAAGATCATCCGTCCGGGGCGTAGCGTGACCATCTTCCTGCCGCCCATGGAACCCGGGGAATACACCTTCTTCGGAGAATTTCACCCGGAAACGGCCCAGGGCCGCATCATCGCCAAATAGGGGCGCGTCATGGCCGGATCCTTTCTTATTATGCTGCGCGAGGGCTTCGAGGCGGCGTTGATTGTGGGCATCATCCTGGCGGTGCTGGCCCAGTTGGGGCGCACGGAATACGTGCGCCACGTGGCCTGGGGCGTGGGGGCGGCGGCGGTGGCCAGCGTGCTGTTCGCCCTGTTTGCCGACGGCGTGGCCGATCTGTTTTCCGGCGCCGGGCAGGAGGTGCTGAACGGCTTCGTGCTGGCGGTGGCGGCATTGATGATCACCTATGTGGTGGTGTGGGTGCGCAACACCCGCCAGGGCCTGCGCGCCGAGCTTTCCCGGCGGGTGCACGATACCGTGGCCAGCCGTGGCATCGGGGTGTTTGTGCTGGTGTTCCTTACCGTGTTTCGCGAAGGCTTCGAAACCGTGTTGTTTCTGTGGGGCATCGCCATTTCCGGTGGCGGGGGGAACCCCGCGGCGATGCTCACCGGCGGCGTGCTTGGATTGGCGTCGGCGGTGGGCATCGCCTGGGCCCTGTTTGCCGGGGGACGCCGCATTCCCATGACCCTGTTCTTCAACGCCACCATGGTGTTGCTGGTGCTGCTGGCGGCGGGCATGCTGTCCGGCGCCGCCGGGCTGTGGGTGGCGGTGGACTGGCTCCCGGCCCTGGCCTACAACGTGTGGGACCTGCGCGCCATCCTGCCGGAAGACGGCGGCCTGGGCGCCCTGTTCGGCATCCTGTTCGGCTACAACGCCAACCCCACCCTGATGGAGGTGCTGGTGTACGGCGGCTATCTGGGCGCGGTGCTGGCGTGGCTCGGCTCCGGCCTGCTGCGCCGCAAGCCGGTGAGCGCATAACCCCGGAGTGACATCCAGTGCGCTTCGGCGCATCATTCATGCAAAAACAAGCCGGGGACGGGAAGCCCCGGCGTAACGGCTGCGCCCGGCGCACGCCTTTGGAGAGGGATCATGAACGTGCGGAGTGTTTTGGCGGGCCTGCTGCTGGCGGCGCCCCTGGTGGCAATGACGGCTCCGGCCGAGGCCAAGAAAATGGTCTACTCGCCCATCGTCCACGCGGGCGAAAAGGAACTCGAATACTACGTGGACTGGCACGAGGCCAAGGGCAGCGGAACCACTGTTCTCGGGCACGAACTGGAACTCGCCTACGTCTATTCAGACAAGGACACCCTCGCCCTCTACGGCGTGTGGGACCAGCAATCCGCGGGCGGCGGGGGCACCGACGCCACCCAATTCGCCAAGTGGAAAATCGAGTGGATTCACCAGTTGTTCGAGCAGGGCGAACGCAGTTGGGATGCGGGGATTTATGTGGAATACCAGATCAGCGCCGATACCGCGTCCGCCGATAAAATCGAACTCAAGCCTTTGTTTCAAAAGAGTTTCGACAAGCTGACCCTGACCCTGAACGGGGTGCTGGAGAAGAAGCTGGACGGCGTAAGCCCCACCGAGGGCGGATACGCGGCCCAGCTCAAGTGGCGCCTGAGCCCGTCCCTGGAGCCCATGCTGGAGCTCTACGGCGGCGTGGGCGAAATCGGCGATATGCGCTACAAAGCCAACACCCAGTTGCTCGGCCCCGTGTTCAACATCGGGTTGGGCAAGTGGTGGGTGTGGCAGGTGGGCGCCCTCTACGGCATCTCCGACGCCAGCGAAGACCTGCGCATCAAAAGCAACATCGCCTTCGAATGGTACTAGCGGGCTGGGCCCGCTGCCGTATCCGAATGGGGTGAGGGCATTGGATGGGGGAGGGGCCTCCACCATGCGGCGTGCGTGGGGGTTCCCGTTCCAGCCGTGGGCGCACAGGTGGGCGGGGCCCGCTGCCGTATCCGAATGGGGTGACGGCATTGGGTGGGGGAGGGGCCTCCACCATGCGACGTGCGTGGGGGGGGCCGTTCCAGCCGTTGACTTCCCCGACGGGCGGGGCCCGCTGCCGTATCCGAATGGGGTGAGGGCATTGGATGGGGGAGGGGCCTCCACCATGCGGCGTGCGTGGGGGTTCCCGTTCCAGCCGTGGGCGCACAGGTGGGCGGGGCCCGCTGCCGTATCCGAATGGGGTGAGGGCAAC